>OGFF01000310.1_pt1 | contig 72158 bp, 56 predicted proteins | sample 1570751 | NCBI WGS metagenome assembly OGFF01 (sample SAMEA2581951, study PRJEB24529) | metagenome | biome: Human gut stool | place: China | collected 2011 | reverse complement strand
GCCCGCATTCGTGCGCCAGTTCCTCTAAACGCAGATCCTCGCGCAGATGGGTGGAAATATATTGCAGGCAGTTTTTGATGACGGCTCTCTGTGCGCCACCTTTTCTGTGCGCCGCCTTTTTGGTATCCACCACGCGGTTGCAGAAATCCAACGGCACCGGGCAGAGTGCGTGCAGTTGTTCGCAGCATGGAAAAACATCCATAAAGCACTCCCTTTTCTCTCTAACTGTATCACAGTTCTTCCATTACAGTCAAGATATCGACAATAAATGCAAGGGCTGGCTGCCGCTGCAAAAAAGGGCGGGCTTGTAATTTTTTGCAAAGGCTATTGAGTGTTGGAGCTTGTTCTTGTTTATGTCATGTCATAGTTAAGCCGGCAAAAAGCATAAAAGACAAAGCTATCGCTTTATAACTCTTTGTGTTTTTCGATAATATATGATAAGACATGCAAGGTTTGCGGTTATGAGGTAAAGGGAGAGAGAATTCCGGCTACAGGAACAACAACGCCTACAGAGCCCACAAAGCCGACAAATCTGGGTGATGGCAACCCCACAAATTCTGTAAATCCGCATGGCGATAAGCCGACCAATCCTAACGGAGATGGGAATGGAAATACCAACAGTCCTCAGACAGGCGATAACAGTAATCTGTGGCTGTGGTTTGCAGTGCTGTTCCTATCTGCTGGAATGCTGATCGGAACAAGTGCGTATTCCAAGAAGAAAAAGTATTCTAAGTAAGCCGTTCCGACTGATTTCGATAGGGAAATCAGCAAAGATTTTACATCATTGAATATTGTTAGAAAAAGACGGCTGAGCTACTAATCATATTGAGAAGGAGAAAGAATTAAAAATGAACGCAATTATGGTATGGAGATCAAAATGAAAAGGGTATTAAAAATGCTTCCGGAGGTTTTCAAAAGACAAAAAGGTATATAGCAACACAGGAGGCGGGCTGTACTTATGCAAGTGAGTTACAGCTCGCTTTTTGTGTGCTTTGACTTATATCCCCGTCATATCGCCCCTGCACTTATGCTGCAACGCACACCGCCGCAGGCCGACCAAGACCGGAAGGACGAGCCTGTTTTCGGGGCTGGTATACTGTCCCGACTGCGGTGCAAAACTGCATTTCTCAGCCGCCAAAAGCATGATGTGAAATCAGGAGCATTTCCGCTGTGTCAATTACAAATCGGGACGGGGAAACTGCACCCGGAGCTTGTTTCGGAGTGGTCGGAAAAGAATTTAACGCTTACGCCTGATGACATTACTTTCGGTTCAAATAAAAAAGTATGGTGGAGAGGTGCTTGCGGTCATGAATGGCAGGCAAGCGTTAAGGCTCGTTCTAATGGAGAGAAATGTCCGATATGTTCCGGTGCGAGAGTGATTGCAGGTATTAACGATTTGGCGACATTAGAGCCACTATTGGTAAAGCAGTGGTCGAAAAAGAATAAGATAAAACCGATAGAGGTTTCTATTGGTTCTCATAAGAAAGTGATATGGAGATGTAAAAAAGGTCACGAGTGGGAAGCTGCCGTTAAGAGCAGGACAATAAATAAAACAGGTTGTCCGTACTGCTCTCATAATAAAGTGTTGGCAGGATTTAATGACCTTGCAACACTTCTGCCGGATATAGCTGCCGAGTGGTCGGATAGAAATTATCCGTTACTTCCAACTCAGGTTACGGTCTTTGCCAATCGTAAGGCTTGGTGGAAGTGTAAGGATTGCGGCAGAGAGTGGAACACCCTTATTTCTACTCGTTCCGGTGGGAGCAAATGCCCGTATTGCAGTGGGTACATATTCCTGAAAGGGTTTAATGATTTGCAGACAACACACCCTGAAATTGCTTCGGAGTGGTCGGAGAAGAACTTACCATTGAAGCCTGATGAGGTAAATGCAAAATCGAGGAAAAATGTCTGGTGGAAGTGCAGAAAATGCGGTAACGAGTGGAAATCAGTTATCAATGCCCGTGTGAAAGGTACGGTATGCCCCGTTTGTGCGGAGAGAGAAGTCCTTGCCGGATATAATGATTTGGCGACAACAGACAGTCAGCTTCTTAGCGAATGGGATTATGAACAGAATAAACTGAAACCTACAGAGGTATCACGAACTTCGGCAAAGAGAGCGTGGTGGAAATGCAGGCACGGTCATTCGTGGAGTATGAAGATAAATGAAAGAACGATATTGAATAAAGGCTGCCGAATTTGTGAGCAGGAGTATTTGTCATTGTTTCCTGCTTTGGCTGTCAGCTATTATTCTAATAAGAAAGGCTTGAAAGCAGAACTTGGTTCTGACCGATTGCTTGGAGTTCCGCTTGAAACATACATACCTTCAGAAAAGTTGGCTATTGAGTCAGGAAGTGCTGACGAGAATATAGAAATAATGAAAGCATATATGTGCAAGCAACGAGGAATAAGGCTGATTAAGCTGCCGATGAAAGGTACTGAACTGGATTATGCTGACAGCTTAAAGAAAGCTTTTCAGAGTGTACATATATTTATTTCTTCTGATACTGAGGAAGATGTGGAGATAATCAAAAATACATTTGAAAGATGGAGGGAGAGCCAATGAGAGAGAAAACCTATCATATATACTTAAATGAAGAAGAACGAAGCCGAGTGATACAATCGCTCATCGAACTGAAGAACAATTTAGCAGCCCAGGGACGATACACCGACGCAGTAGATGATGTCCTTTGTAAAGTGCTTGGAGCAAAGAAAAAGAAATTGAAAATTGAATACATTTAGAACGTTGATTTGTCGTCTGTTTCATAACCGGAGCAGGCGGCTTTTTTTGTTTCAAAAATTTTTTGAAATATTTTCGGAAAAGCGGCGATTTTGGGTGTGCATTTCATACCCCTTTGTCCAAATGAGTGAAGGGGTTCATTCCGGATAGCAAAAACGGAAGCCTTTTCGCTTGAAAATTGAATAAGTCATTCACTAAGACTTTATTTCTGATGATAGCCACTTTAGCAGGTACGCCGTAATTTCTCTTTTTCAGAATAGCGAGAACTCCGGCTATGAGTATCAGGTTGCCCCTGATATGGCGAGGACAGTCAGAATGATAATGATACTTCTCTACGGAGCTGGCGGAGTACCCGGCAGAGGTTAGAACCCTATGATACAGATAAGCAGTCTGTTCCTTAGTGACTTCCCGTGAGCGTTTTGCTTGGCAAGGGGTGTTGAGAACAAATATTGCTATGACCGATTAGGAAATGAGTCGGTCAGGTACATAGCCATAATGCGGTGGCTATGAATTTTCAGAAAGGAGGGCAAAAAGAAGTGTCAAACTGCAAAACGATTTCCGTATGTAACCAGAAAGGCGGAGTCGGAAAGACCACCACAACAGTTAATCTCGGAGTCGGGCTTGCAATGCAGGGCAAGAAAGTATTGCTCATAGACGCAGACCCGCAGGGAGATTTAACGACTTGTCTTGGTTGGCAGGATACAGATGGCTTGGGTATCACGCTTGCAACGAAACTCACAGATGTAATCAATGAAACGATGACAGACCCTATGGTTGGTATCCTGCACCACGAAGAAGGTGTTGACCTTGTTCCGGCAAACCTTGAGCTTTCAGCAATGGAATTTAACCTTGTGAACGCAATGAGCAGAGAAACTACCCTCAAGAATTATCTGAGTCAAGTGAAGAACAGATATGATTATGTAATTATAGACTGTATGCCTTCACTTGGTATGGTTACTCTCAATGCTTTATCAGCGGCAGACAGTGTTATCATTCCGGTTCAGGCTCAGTATTTGCCTGCAAAGGGTATGACACAGCTTGTGCAGACCATTTCAAAAGTAAAGAAGTATATCAATCCGGATATTAAGATAGACGGTATGCTACTTACTTTGGTGGATAGCCGAACAAACCTTGCAAAGAGTACGGTGGAAGCACTCAGGGCAAACTTCGGTAATCAGATAAGAATGTATCGAACACAAATCCCAATTGCTGTAAAAGCCGCAGAAACTTCTTCTAAAGGCAAAAGCATTTATGCTTATGAGCCAAACAGCACAGTGTCTAAGGCATACGCTGAATTTACAAAGGAGGTGTTAGCCGATGGCAGGAAGAAAGAGCGACTTCACTCTCACGAAGCTCGATGATTTATTTACCACTCAGGCACAGAGAGATGAAGAACAGCTTTCAAAAATCCGAGATATTCCGTTGGAGCTGATTGATGATTTCCCAGACCACCCGTTTAAGGTCAGGGACGATGAAGATATGATGCAGCTTGTGGAGAGTGTCAAGGAAAGAGGGGTTATTACTCCGGCAACGGTAAGGCAGAAAGAGGACGGCAGATATGAACTTGTTTCAGGACACAGACGAAAGCGAGCGTGTGAACTGGCAGGATTTGAAACACTGAGAAGCGAGATTGTAGACCTGAACAGAGATGAAGCGACCATTTTAATGGTTGAGAGTAATTTTCAGAGGTCAGAGATATTGCCAAGTGAAAAAGCCTTTGCCTATAAAATGCGTTTGGAAGCAATGAAAAGACAAGCAGGCAGACCGAGCAAAGAAAATGGAGTCCCAGTGGGACACAATTCTATTGTGGGTAAATCAAGAGAGATTTTAGCTTCTGAGAGTCAGGACAGTAACACACAAATACAGCGATATGTCCGCCTGACAAACCTTGTTCCTGAACTGCTTGAATTTGTTGATGAGGGGCGTATTAAAATGCGTCCTGCCGTGGAACTTTCTTATCTTGATGAAGATTGCCAGCGTGATGTGGTTGACGAAATCGACCTAAATGACGCAACCCCGTCACACGACCAGACAATCCGTATGCGAAAGTTATTCAACGAGGGCAACCTTACAACCGAAGCAATCCACGCTGTTATGTCTGAGGAAAAGCCGAACCAAAAGGAAAAAATCGTGTTGAGGGGCGACAGAGTAAGACAGCTTATCCCGAAAAACATTCCCGTCAGTCAGACGGAGGATTTTGTCTGCAAAGCATTGGAGCATTACAACAAGTTTTTGCGTAATCGTGCAGAACGTGACAGCAGATAGCCTGAGTTACAGTTCCCCTTTCTCACACTCTAACCCCTTAGTTATACTTTTACCTACCGAAAATGATATATACTATCTCACTTGAATATAACTATCTCAAAGTATATGTCTATCTCTAAGGGGAAATCGTACAGTATGAACGGACTGGAGGTGTATGGTAAAATGAAAAATTAACGAAAAATCCGCATTTGTTTTTCGGCAGGTAAATTCTGTCGTAAGAGAAAATCCACAAAGGCACATCGTAGAGATACGGTGTGTTTTTCAATTTTTACAGGAGGAAACGCAATGATAAAGTCAAAATTCAAAAGAGTCACGTCGCTTTTCTTGGCGACTCTTATGTGTGTGACCACTTTTGCAGGCATTGGCTCGACAACAGCATATGCTGCTTCGGGAGAAAAAGCCGATGTTTATATGGTCGATTTCCCTCGTGATGGCGATGCTAATTACGATGGGGTATGGGGACACAGCAATTTGACCTTGAAAAATGGTTGGCATACCGGACGTTCCAATTTTACCAATCTTAAGGCTATTGGCTCATACTCAGGCAATGTTGCTTATTGTATTGAGCCGGGAATTTCGCTCAAGGTCGGTCAGACAATGAATAAGTATGACGAAAATTATTTTAATAACCTTGCAGCCAATGGGGTTATTTCCGGAGATGAAATCCGTCTTTTTGTTGGTCGTATTTTACAGTATGGCTATCGTGGGACAATCTCGACTTCTTGGAGGTCACAGAATGAAGCGGCAGCAAACAGCATCGCACAGGCTTATGCTACACAGCTTCTTATCTGGGAAACTGTTATCGGAGAGCGTGATGCGAACTTCAATCATGTAGCAGCCAGTGGTTGCAGCAATGTGAAAGATGTCATCAATGCAAAGCATCCGCTCCGCAATAAGATTTTCAGTTATTACAACAGTATGGTACAGAGTGTACAGAACCATGCGACCATACCGAGCTTTTGTAATAAATCGTCCGGTTCGGCAAAGACAATAGAACTTGAGTGGAACGGAAGTAAGTACACAACTACTCTGACAGACTCCAATAATGTGCTGTCCAAATATAATTTCAAGGCAAGTATCAGTGGAGTGAGCTTTTCAGTGAATGGTAACAAACTTACTGTTTCTATGGATACTGCACCGAGTAAGGAATTTACCATTACCGCAACGAAGAAAAATGCAGTCCGCAGAGGTGTGGTTGTATGGTCAGAGGGCAAACACGGTCAGAACTCCAGTGTGCAGGATGTTGTCAGCTATGCTCAGGAAGTAAGCGACAGTATCAACGGTTATGTGAAGATGAAAGTCAGCTACGGTTCTTGTCAGATTGTAAAGACCAGTGAGGACGGTAAAGTTGACGGTATTAACTTCACAATTACCGGAAACGGTATCAATCAGACGGTTACAACAGCCAATGGCGGTAAGTTCCAGATTGATAATCTTATGCCGGGTATCTATACCGTAACCGAGCAGGCATACGATAAGTACGAGCCGCAGGAAACACATAGAGTTACTGTTGTGGCAGGGCAGGTTGCAAAGGTCACTTTCAATAACAAATTGAAGCGTGGCGACCTTCAGGTAGTGAAGTCCTCAGAAGATAACCTTGTTGAAGGTGTGAAGTTCCATCTTTACGGTACTTCTCTTTCCGGTGATACTGTTGACCAGTATGCAGTTACAGACAATAACGGTGTGGCAACTTTCAAAGATGTGCTTATCAGTGGTTCTGAACCATATACCCTTGAAGAAGTAGACACGGCTATCCGTTATGTTGTGCCAAAAAATCAGACTGCACCAGTGAAGTGGAAAGAAGTAACCACAAGAAACTTCAACAATATTTTGAAGAAGTTTACTGTAACAGTCACAAAGAGCGACGCTGAGAAAGGCGAAGCACAGGGCAATGCCAAACTTTCGGGAGCAGTTTACGGTATCTATAAGGGCGAAACGCTTGTAGATAAGTATGTTACTGATGAAAACGGTCAGTTCACTACTAAAGAATATGTTTGTGATACCGACTGGACAATCCGAGAAATTACACCGTCAGAGGGATATTTGCTTGATAAGACTATCCATGAAATAGGTGCAGACCCGAAACTTTATGAGGTGGAACACAACCTTACTTCCAATGATGTAACCGAGCAGGTAATCAAAGGTAATGTGGCTATCATTAAACACACTGATGATGGAGAAACAAAGATTGAAACTCCTGAAAAGGGTGCTTCCTTTGAGATTTATTTGAAATCTGCCGGAAGCTATGACGCAGCCAATAAAGACGAGAGAGATACCCTTGTTTGCGATGAAAATGGCTTCGGTCAGACAAAAGATATGCCGTATGGTATTTATACCGTACACCAGACTTCCGGTTGGGAAGGTAGAGAGATGATGGACGATTTTGATGTGTTCATTTCACAGAACGCACAGACGTATCGTTATCTCATCAATAACCGTAACTTCGAGAGCTTTGTCAATGTAGTCAAGGTGGACGCAGAAAGCGGAAAGAGTATTCCGTATGCAGGAGCAGGATTTAAGATTTACGACCCGCAGGGCAATCAGGTCAAAATGACCTTTACTTATCCGACACCAACCACGATTGATGTGTTCTATACCGACGCAAACGGTTCTCTTGTCACACCTGAGAAACTGGATTACGGCAAGGGATATTCTATCGTAGAGGTACAAGCTCCATACGGATATGTACTTGATGATACTCCGGTATATTTTGATATTACCGAAGAAAATTCCACAGAGGAGGGCGGCGTAACTGTTGTGAAAGTCAATAAGCCGAATATGGCACAGAAAGGTACTATCACGGTTGAAAAGACCGGAGAAGTATTTAGTGGTGTCAATGTAAGTGGTTCTGAGGACAGTGATGTTATTTATCAGCCTGTTTATGAAGTGGCAGGACTTGAGGGTGCAGTTTATGAAGTCCGTGCTGCGGAAGATATTAGTACACCGGACGGTACACTCCGCTATTCAAAGGGCGAAGTGGTAGATACTATCACAACAAGCTCCGATGGATTTGTGAAGAGCAAAGAACTTTATCTCGGAAAATACGAGGTCAAGGAAATTACCGCACCTGATGGAATGGTAATCAGTGGAGAAACACATACGGTTGAGCTTACTTATGCAGGGCAGAATATCTCTGTTACCGAAACTTCCACATCATTCTATAACGAAAGACAGAAAGTGCAGGTAAGCCTTGCAAAAGCCATTGAAAAGGATAAGACATTTGGTATTGGCGACAACGGAGAAATCAAAAACATCAGCTTTGGTCTTTATGCCGCAGAAGATATTGTATCTGCAAGCGGTACAGTTATTCCGGCTGATGGACTGATTGAAATTGTCAGCGTAAATGAAAATGGAACTGCTGTTATGAAGTCAGACCTTCCGTTTGGCAAATACTATGTCAAGGAGATTGCAACCGATGAGCATTATGTTCTCTCTGATACGAAATATCCGGTTGTGTTTGAATATGCAGGTCAGGATACCGCAACAGTTGAAATCAAAGTGAATGATGGAAAAGAAATCAAGAATGAACTTATCTATGGTTCTGTATCAGGTAAGAAGATTGACGAGAATGGAGAAGCACTTGAGGGTGCTGTTATCGGTATCTTCAAAGCCGAAGAAACAGAATTTACAAAGGATACTGCACTTATGACGACTACCTCTGCAAAAGACGGTAGTTTTTCTTTTGCAAAAGTTCCTTATGGCAAATGGATTGTAAGAGAAATCGAGCAGCCAAAGGGATTTGTTCTTGATGAAAAAGCGTATGAGGTCAATATCAGCAAAGCCGAGCAGGTAGTTGAAATTGAGATTGTCAATGAGTATGTTCACGGCAATATCAGACTCACGAAGGTGGACGCTGAATATCCGGATAACAAACTTACGGGTGCAACCTTTGAGGTATATAAGGACACCAATGAGAACGGAAAGATTGATGATGGCGATGAACTTATCGGAAATCTTGAAGAAACCGAAACCGGAATTTATGAGATGAAAGGGCTGCTTTACGGAAAATATATTGTCCGTGAAACAAAAGCACCGGAGGGCTTCCTGCTTGATAAGGGAGAATACTCTGTTTTCATTGAGAAAGACGAAACAACTTATTCCGTTGAGAATAAGGCTGGTGTTGGATTTATCAATGAAGCTATGCGTGGAACACTGAAAATCGTCAAGACATCTTCAGATGGTAAGGTTAAAGGTTTTGCGTTCAGAGTAACCGGAGCAAACGGTTATGATATGACATTTGAAACAGATAAGAACGGCGAAATTGTGATTGAGGGACTTCGTATTGGCGAATATACCGTATCCGAAGTGGCAAACAATGCCTCTGCCGCATATATCACACCTGCCGACCAGAATGTTACTATCAAACTTGATGAAACAGCCGTTGTAAAAATGCACAATGAGTTGAGGGATACTCCGAAAACAGGAGATGATACCAATATGAAACTTTGGTATGTCCTTGCCGGACTTTCTGCTGTCGGTATCGCCGTAACTTCTGTTGTTGCACACAAAAAGAAGAAAAAGGAGGGTAACGAGTAATGGAAGCAAAGACAATTATCGCTATCGCATTAGTCGCCGTTATCGTCGGTGGCTTTATCTTTCTTCAGGTTAAAAACCGTAAGAAGTAAGAAATAACCGAATATTAACCAGTTGGGGCAGAGCGTAAAAAACTCTGTCCCTTTATTTTTTGGAGGAACACTATGAAACAACAGAAAACGGTGGAGAGCCGAGTGCTTGAAATCTTAAAGGAATGCCCGATGTCGAGGTATGATGATATGCTTCTCATTCTGCATTATTACAATCGGTACGGATATATACCTGCCGGAAATCTTCCGCTTGAGGATATTGTATTTAATTACCGAGCATACGGACTTCCTTGTTTTGAAACCATACGCAGGGCAAGGCAGAGAGTACAGTCCCTTTTTCCTGAGTATTCACGTAATCCGCAGAAAGAAGAACAGAGCGGCAGTATTTCTATTGTAATCAACATTAACTAAGGAGGTATTTTCGTGAAAGACAAAGCAACTTTTCAGAATAAGGTCAAGGTGCTGAATAAACTCTTTGACTCCGGTTGTGATACGGAGAAAAAGTTGCAGCAGCTTGATATGGAAGCAATCCTGAAAATCCCGAATATCACGATTCCTGATATGGGTGTGATTATGGAGCTTCAGAAGAATACAAAGTCCGGTAAACTCTTTTCGTATTTGGGCGGTGGTTCTGATGAAGCAACAAAAATGAGAGGTAAGGAAAATGAAGCAACAGGAGAATAGAGCAGAGCCACAGGAAAAGCAAATTCGATTTATAGACAGTCATTACAATTTGAAATTCTATATTCCCGATGGAGGGAAAATCAGGATTACTTTTCGTGATGGACACACAGCAGACAAAGTATGCAAGTATATTGATGACTACCATTTGTATGTCGGAAATTGCTGCTATCATATATGCGAGTTTGCTGAAAAAATGGAGCTTAGTGGAAGTAAAGTTGAACCTGTCAATCAATCCGAACCGTCAAAAAACAAGACCAGAAACAGAGAAAAACAGCGATAAGGAGGTGCAAGAGTAATGGCACGAAAATATGACCTTATTTCTGAGCTTTACAACCGCACCTGCAAAACGGTTGTGTCAAATCCTCAGAACTGGCAGGCATTCTTAGCTTCAGCTTGCCGAAATTATAAGTTACGCTATGACGAACAGCTTCTTGTATATGCACAGCGACCTGATGCAACAGCGGTTCTTGAGATAGAGCAGTGGAACAAAATTTTTGGCAGATGGGTCAACCGAGGTGCAAGAGGTATTGCTGTTTTTGCTGATGAAAACCGTTCACGGCAAAGACTGACACATTACTTTGACATTTCAGATACTCACGAAAGCAGATATTCAAGAACAGTCCCGATTTGGGATATGCGTCAGGAATACGAAGCTGATGTGATTGAGACATTGGAAAGCACTTTCGGAGAGATTGAGAATAAGAGCAGTCTTGCCGAAGCAATTATGGGAGCAGCAAGAAATGCGGCAGAGGATAATATCCCTGATTATCTGCAAGACCTTTACTATGCAACCGAGGGCAGTTCCTTTGAGGAAGTGGAAGAGGATATTGTGGCTTTCATTTATAAAAATGTCGTGACAAATAGTGTGGCATATATGATGATGTCAAGGCTTGGCGTTGATACGGACGGTTATTTTGAACTTGATGATTTCAGAGATGTTACTAACTTCAATACGCAGGAAACACTCAATGCACTTGGATTTGCTACCAGTGATATTGCAGAAATGGGATTGACGGAAATATCTAAAACAATTACTGCACTCAACCGTCAAAATCGCATAATTGTCGGTCAGGACAGAAATGAATACAATAAGGTTGAAAATAACGACGAAAGGAGTTTGGACAATGAACGAACTGACCTACACGATGGTGGGCGATTACAGCCTTCCGAACCTGAAACTTCCACAGCAGCCGGAAGTGACGTTGGGCAGATACGCTCAGATGAGGAGAGAGTTTCTGAAGGAACATCACAGAGTCCTTTACTACAATCTCCTGACGAGGGGCGAACTGACACAGCACTTGGCGGAAGTGGAACAGAGAGCCAGCAAGATGGAGGAAACAATCCTGAGCCAGATGGCACAGAAAGAGGGAGTGACCGAACAGATGAAAGCGGAGGATATGATGAAATGGGTTCGTCTGATGAACTCCCTTCGCAGCTCGGCACAGGAAATCGTGAAAGCGGAAGTGATATTCGCTTAGAGTATTACGACAGAACGCACGAGGATAAAAGCCTTCCGTTCTTTGGACGTGATGAAGTAATCAATGAAATTCTCAGAACGACACCACATTTGTCAGCAAGTCTGGAAGAAATCAAAGATTATTATGAACGTAATCCTGATAACAAAGACCGCACAGAGTATGTAAAGAGTATTTTCAATAATGATTATACCGAACTTACTTTAGAGGATGGCAGGACAGTAGGGTACAAGACCTTTGAAAACGTTCTGCATTTGTGGGAGGGCAAATACGACAGCAGAACCGCACAGAGCTATTATGATTGGGCTGTTATTGCCCGTCATTTTGAAGCTATGCGATTACTGGGAGAATTAAGTGACAGCATAAAACCATTACCGTCAATGGACGGTCAGATGACATTCATATTAGACGGTTGGGCAGAGGAAAAGAAAACCTCTGCCTTTACTTTTTCTCAGGAGATTATCGACGCTGTTCTTGCGAACGGAAGTGGATTTTCTGAGGGAAAAATGCGTATTTATGAGCAGTTTGAAAAAAGCCTTTCTGCAAAAGAAAATGCCGACTTCTTGAAAAATGAATACGGTTGGGGCGGCTCTTATCCAGTAATAATCGGAGCAGGCATCGATGAGAGCCACGATGGAAAAGGTATTACGATTACGAAAGGTATCGGTAAAGAGAAGCCGCATATCACGCTTTCGTGGTCGCAGGTGGAGAAGCGTATCGGGGAACTTATCCGAATGGACAGATACTTAAATCCAAAGGAAAAAGAACACTATCCTCAGTGGCTTGAAAGTCAAGAGGAACGCAGAGCCAAAATCGAGGAAACGAAAAGAAATCGTGAGATACTTTCTAATGCACCACCGGAGCAAGAGGTCGAACCAACCGAAAAAGAACCTGAAGAAGCAGAACAGCTACAAGATGTGCAGTATGAATATCATCTTGGCGATAAGGTGTATATCGGTGCTTCTGAGTACGAAATCTTATCTGTTGATGATGAGAGAGTAATGCTCTATGACTATGATATGCCACTGTTCAATAAGGAATTTTCACGCACAGAGTTTGACAGAAAAGTGCGAGAGAATCCGATAAATGAGCATTTGATTGTAAAGGAAGAACCTGCCGAAGAAAGAAATGATAAAGAGCCTGAGCCGGTAGTTCCCGCTTGGGAGCAGAAGAAAAAGGTCAAAGGATTTGACCTGCACCCTGATGTGCCTATGGCAGACCGTCATACCTTTAATCTCAGAGAAAATGAGGTTGAAACGGTTGGTAAAAAGGAACGCTTCCGCAGAAATATTATGGCGATACAGCTTCTTAAAAAATGTCAGGAAGAAAACAGATTTGCCACTCCTGAAGAACAGATTATCTTATCAAAGTATGTCGGTTGGGGTGGGCTTTCAGAAGCCTTTGATGAAAATAATTCAGCGTGGGCAACGGAATATCTGGAACTATCTTCGGTATTAACACCGGAGGAATATGCTTCGGCAAGAGAAAGCACGTTGACTGCGTTCTACACGCCGCCTGAAGTTATCACAGCCATTTATAAGGCAATGGAGCAGATGGGCTTTAAGGAAGGCAACTTGTTAGAGCCGTCCTGCGGTATCGGTAATTTCATCGGTATGCTGCCGGACACAATGCAGGACAGTAAGATTTACGGTGTGGAACTTGATACGATTTCCGCAGGGATTGCACAGCAGCTTTATCAGAAAACAACCATTGCGGCACAAGGATTTGAAGAAACAAATCTGCCGGACAGCTTCTTTGATGGAGTGGTTGGTAATGTGCCTTTTGGAGATTTTAAGGTATCGGATAAAAGATACGACAAGCATAAGTTCCTGATACACGATTACTTTTTTGCAAAGTCCCTTGATAAGTTAAGACCCGGCGGTGTGATGGCTCTTGTAACGAGCAAAGGCACAATGGATAAGGAAACTTTAGCAGTACGAAAGTATATTGCACAGAGAGCAGAGCTTCTTGGAGCAATTCGATTGCCGAATAATACCTTTAAGGGTAATGCAGGAACGGAAGTCGTTTCGGATATTCTTATCCTACAAAAGCGTGACAGACTGATAGATATTGAGCCGGATTGGGTTCATCTTGATACCGATGAGAATGGAATTAAGATGAACTCTTATTTTGTGCAGCACCCCGAAATGATACTTGGAGAAATGAAGATGGTATCGGGGCGTTTCGGTATGGAAGCAGCTTGTGTGCCGTATGAAAATGCAGACCTTGCAGCACAGCTTGATGAAGCAGTAGCAAACATTCACGGAGAAATCACGGAATATGAAACTGAGGAAGAACTGGAGGAGGAAGATAATTCTATTCCGGCAGACCCGACAGTGAGAAACTTTTCCTATACGTTGGTAGACGATAAAATCTACTATCGTGAAAATTCCCGTATGACTCCGGTGGAAGTGTCGGCAACCGCAGAGAACCGAATTAAGGGTATGATTGCTATTAGAAATTCCGTCAGAACACTGATTGAATTGCAGACAGAAGATTACCCTGACAGCGAAATCAAAGCGGAGCAGGAGCGATTAAACAGACTTTATGATACCTTTTTAGGTAAGTACGGACTCATTAACAGCCGTGCAAATACTTCTGCTTTCTCGCAGGATAGTTCATTCTCTTTGCTTTCCGCATTGGAGATAATCGGAGAGGACGGAGAACTGGAGCGTAAGGCTGATATGTTTTCTAAGAGGACAATTAAGCCGCATACTCCGGTTACTTCTGTTGATACGGCAAGTGAAGCGTTGGCGGTATCTCTTGGAGAAAAAGCCACGATTGATATGGACTATATGATGGGGATTTCCGGTAAATCGGAGAATGAAATCTTTGAGGACTTAAAGGGTGTTATCTTCCTAAACCCGCTTTATGAGTATGGAAATTCTTACGAACCGAAGTATCTGATGGCTGATGAATACCTTTCGGGTAATGTCAGGGAAAAGCTGAGGATTGCAAAGAACTCGGCAGAACTCTATCCGAAAGATTATAAGGTCAATGTAGAAGCACTTCAAAAGGTGCAGCCGAAAGACCTGACTGCAAGTGAAATTTCCGTGCGACTTGGTGCAACTTGGTTGCCACCGGACGATGTGCAGGAGTTTATCTTTCATTTGCTTGAAACACCACGCTATGCACAGTGGAATATCAAAGTTCACTTCTCCCCATTTACGAGTGAGTGGAATATTGAGGGCAAATCTTACGACAAAGGAAATGTAAGGGCATATAACACTTACGGAACTTCCCGCATCAATGCCTATAAGATTATCGAGGAAACGCTGAACTTAAAAGATGTGCGTATCTTTGATTATATCGAAGATGATGAAGGCAGGAAAAAGGCTGTCCTGAATAAAAAGGAAACAGCGATTGCTCAGTCGAAGCAGGAAATGATTAAGCAGGAATTTCAGGACTGGATATGGTCTGACCCTGAACGAAGGGAAAGGCTTTGCAAATCTTACAATGAGAAATTCAATAGCGTCAGACCTCGTGAGTATGATGGAAGTCATATCATCTTCAATGGTATGAATCCTGAAATTGAACTCAGGGAACATCAGAAAAATGCGGTTGCTCATATCCTTTACGGAGGAAATACGCTTCTTGCACACGCAGTCGGAGCAGGAAAAACTTTTGAAATGGTGGCGGCAGCACAGGAGTCGAAAAGGCTTGGGCTTTGTAACAAGTCACTGTTTGTTGTACCAAATCACTTGACCGAACAATGGGCGGCTGAGTATTTGCAGCTCTATCCGGCGGCGAATATTCTTGTCGCAACAAAGAAAGATTTTGAAACCAAGAACCGTAAAAAGTTCTGCGGCAGGATTGCAACTGGAGATTATGACGCAGTTATCATCGGACATTCACAGTTTGAAAAAATCCCGATGTCCATTGAAAGACAGAGGGCAATCTTAGAACAGCAGCTTGAGGAGATAACCGGAGGAATTGCGGAACTCAAGCGAAACCGAGGGGAAAACTTCTCCATAAAGCAGCTTGAAAAGTCAAAGAAATCTATCAGGCAGAAACTTGATAAACTCAATGACCAGACGAAAAAAGATGATGTTGTAACCTTTGAGGAACTTGGTGTAGACAGGCTTTTTGTTGATGAAAGCCATTATTACAAGAACCTTTATCTTTATACAAAAATGCGTAATGTGGGCGGTATCGCACAGACGGAAGCACAGAAATCTTCCGACCTCTTTATGAAGTGCCGTTACCTTGACGAGATTACCGGAGGGCGAGGGACCGTATTTGCAACAGGTACACCTATCTCAAACAGTATGGTGGAACTCTATACGATACAGCGATATTTGCAGTACAGCACGCTTGTGAAAAATGGGTTGCAGCACTTTGATGCCTGGGCTTCCACTTTCGGAGAAACCATTACGGCAGTGGAACTTACACCGGAAGGAACAGGATACAGAGCAAAGACAAGGTTCGCAAAATTCTATAACTTGCCTGAACTAATGGCGATGTTCAAGGAGATAGCGGACATTAAGACAGCGGATATGTTGAACCTGCCAGTACCGGAAGCAAAGTACCATAACATTGCAGTAAAGCCGTCAGAAATGCAGAAAGAAATGGTTGCTTCCCTTGCAGAGAGAGCTGAGCAGGTGCGTGGCGGCGGTGTGGATTCAAGTGTAGATAATATGCTGAAAATCACGAATGATGGAAGAAAACTGGCTCTTGACCAGCGTATGCTAAACGATATGCTGCCTGATTTTGAGGGCAGTAAAATCAATGCCTGCGTCGATAACATCTATCGAATATGGGAAGAAAATGCCGACAAGAAATCGGCACAGCTTGTGTTCTGTGACCTTTCCACGCCGAAGAATGACGGCACATTTTCCGTCTATAACGACATTAGGAAAAAGCTGATTGAGAGAGGTATTCCTGAAAGTGAAGTAAAATTTATACACGAAGCCGACACGGATATGAAGAAAAAGGAACTGTTCCAAAAGACACGCAAGGGAGAAGTCAGGGTGCTTCTTGGCTCTACTCAGAAGATGGGAGCAGGAACGAATGTGCAGGATAAACTTATCGCACTTCACGATGTGGATTGTCCGTGGCGACCTTCAGATTTGGAGCAGCGTTCCGGTAGAATTGTCCGTCAAGGCAATGAAAATCCGCAGGTTGATATTTACCGTTATGTAACAGAGCAGACCTTTGATGCATACCTCTATCAGCTTGTGGAAGGTAAGCAGAAGTTCGCAAGTCAGATTATGACGAGCAAATCTCCGGTTAGGTCGGCAGAGGATATTGATGAAACCGCACTGTCCTATGCAGAGATAAAAATGCTTGCAACAGGTAATCCATATATCAAAGAAAAGATGGACTTAGACATTCAAGTACAGAAGCTAAAGATGTTAAAATCCAATTTCTTATCAGAGAAATATGGACTGGAGGATAAGGTCATCAAGTTCTACCCACAACAGATTGCTTACTTGAAATCCCGTGTAGAGGGACTTACAAAAGATGTTGAAACAGCAAAATTACACCCGAAACCGATAGACGAGCAGCCGCTTGGAATGACGTTATCGGGTGTTTCTTATTCCGAAAAAGCCGAAGCAGGTCAGGCAATCATCAATGCCTGCAAGTCAATGAACAGTCCCGATGCGATACCACTTGGCGAGTACCGTGGCTTTCAAATGGAACTGTATTTTGATACGGTTCAGCGTAATTATGTTGTGAAATTAAAAGGCGAAACAAGCAGAGATGTACCGCTTGGCGATGATTCTCACGGTAATATTGTGAGAATAGATAACGGCATTGAACGCTTTGAAGAAACACTTGCTGATACGAAAAACAGCCTTGAAAATACGGAAAAGCAGTTTGAAACAGCGAAGCAGGAAATCGAAAAGCCGTTTGCCAAAGAGGAAGAATTGAAGGCAAAAACTGCTCGACTTGATGAGCTGAATATCCTGCTCAATATGGATAAAAAGGAAAATGAGATTGTCGGCGGAGAGCCTGATGAGGGCGAAGCAGTCGGCGGCAGAAAGGAGAAATCGTATGAGAGATAAACAGAAAGGCGGTGGTCGATATGCCATTTATCGCACCTGAGTTAATCATTCAGGCGAAGCAGATGGACTTATTAACCTACCTGAGAAATTATGAACCGTATGAGCTGGTTAAGTTTTCAGGTAACACCTATTGCACCAGAACCCACGACAGTTTGAAGATTTCAAATGGGAAATGGATATGGTGGTCGAGAGGTATTGGCGGCAGGAGTGCTTTGGATTATCTGATTAAGGTCAAAGGTTACAGCTTCCTTGAAGCGGTGGAAACCATTATCGGACACACAGCGATTCAGGCTCCAGTCTATGAAAAGCCACAGTCAAAAGAGGAAAACAAACCACTTCTTCTCCCTGAAAAATGTGCTTCCAACAGAGTGATTACAGAGTATCTTTTCGGGAGAGGAATAGATTTTGAAATCATCAATTACTGTATTTCCAATGACCTTATCTTTGAGAGTCTGCCGTATCACAATGTTGTGTTTGTAGGCTATGACGAGAAGAAAGAACCCAAATATGCAGCCTACCGTTCCACGAATAAGCGTAGGATTATGGGCGATTGCAGTGGCAGTAAAAAAGATTATTCTTTTCGGCTTGGTAAGGAAAACTTGGAGGAAGTACACCTCTTTGAGTGTGCCATTGACTTGTTATCCTATGCCACGCTTGCGAAGCTGAACGGGCAGGATTGGAAAGAAATGAGCTTTGTTTCGCTGTCTGGGGTGTATTCTCCGGCAAAGAAAATTGAGGACAGTAAAGTGCCGATTGCACTGGAAAAGTATCTTGGCAGCAACCCATCTGTCAGGAAAATCCGTATCCATTTTGACAATGATATAGCGGGCAGAAAGGCAGCACAGACCTTAAAAACCATTCTGCCGGATAAGTATGAAATCGTTGATGAACCACCAAAAGCAGGTAAGGACTTCAATGATTTTCTTTGTATGCGGATGGGAATTTACAATAAAAAAACACACGAAAGGAATGAAGAACGATGAATGATACAAAGATTAAAGTTCTCTTGGTAGAACCGGAAAAGTACCCGAAGGAAATTGTAATCGACGACAGTCTGGAAGCAATGCAGGAGGTTGTCGGCGGGGATATTGAGGAATATATGCCCTTTGATGATGACGTTGCAATCATCTGTAATGAGGAAGGAAAGATGAGAGGACTTCCGCTTAATCGTGCTGTTTATGTGCAGGACAACGATAAGAAAGAGATGGTTGATATTATCTGCGGCAAGTTCTTTATCTGTTATGCACCGCCTGAGAGTGAGAGCTTTCAGAGCTTGCCGGACGATATGATGAAGAAGTATAAGGAACAGTTCAAGTATCCTGAACGCTTTTCTAAGGAAGTGGGCGGCAATATCGTGGCTGAACCTTTTAAGCCGAAATCAAAGGATTATGAGAGATAGTAGCCTGAGAACGGGGCAACCCAGAGGAGATGTTTAATCTTAGCGAGCAGACCATTTGGATAAACATAGTTTCCCAAACGGTAAAAGGCTCGTTAGTGGTTGCCCCTAATACCCCGTGAGAAAGGAGAACTTGATTTGAGAGAGTTATTACTTATCGCTGCTGGGACACTGCTCGGCAGTTGTCTTGGCGTTACGATGATGTGCTTATTCCAGATTAACAAAGATTGCAGAGTAAAGAGAAAGGAAGATACCGATTATGAGAAAGAGAAACATTCAGAAGATTGTACGCTTTAACCGCAAGGAAGCACAGGACTTGGCAGCAAAGGCAAAGAAGGCTTGTCTTTCCGAAGCAGGACTTATCCGTTTACTTATCAGAGGTTACGAGCCGAAAGAGAAACCCGATGACCGCTTCTATGATGTGATGAGAGAACTGTCCTCTATCGGTAATAACATCAATCAGCTTGCGGCTAAAGCGAATACACTTGGTTTCATTGACGCACCTATGCTGAAGAATGAAGCTGCAAAGTGGAATAAGTTCCAGTCAGAGATTGAGAGGACATATCTTCGTCCAAATCAGAGCGAAATGAAATGGCAGTAACAAAGTTGTGGTCGGTAACAGAAAGGCTTGGTCAGGTCATTGACTATGCAACCAATCCCGAAAAGACTTCTGCAAATATCAAAAGGGAGTTTTCACCGGAACAGTATCAGGCTCTTGCTGATGTTATTGCTTATGCAAAGGATGAAGAAAAAACAGAGCGAGAATTTTATGTTGAGGGTATCAACTGTAATGTGGCGATTGCCCGTGACCAGTTCATAACGGTTAAGGAACAGTACCAAAAGACAGACGGTATCCAAGCCTATCACGGATATTTGAGTTTCAAGGAAACAGATATATCTCCTGAGATGGCACAGAAAATCGGAATGGAATTTGCAAATGAAGTGTGGGGGAAAAGATTTCAGGTTGTTGTGACAACCCATCTGAACACAAAGCACCTGCACTGTCATTTTGTCATCAACTCTATTTCTTTTGTCGATGGCAAACATTTGTGGGGAGAGGAAAAAGCGTGGTTCAAATTCCGAAAAGTTGCAGACAGAATTTGTGAGAAGTACGGACTTTACTATGACCCGAATCCGAACCGCAGTAAGCAGTCGGAGTATCTGACGATGAAAGAAAAGGCAGGTATGCCGACACGCTACTCGGTTGCAAAGGAAGCCATTGATTATGCTATCGACCACAGCAAGACCCTGAAAGAATTTCAGTTTGCTCTCAAGGAAATGGGATATGCCTATAACCTAAGTCCAAGCCGAAAATACTGGACGGTCATTCCAAAGGGATACGATAAGCCGATACGACTGAAAAATCTCGGAGCAGATTATACCAATGACCGGATTGTAGAGCGTATCAAAGAAAATCGTGACAGATGGGCAGAGATTGAGCCGTTCCAGAGGGCAACTTATAAACCAAGACAGTACCGTATGCAGACCAGAGGGCAGAAGCTGAAAAAGAAAGGCGGACTTTATGGGTTGTATCTGTATTACTGTTACAGACTCGGTTATCTGCCCAAGTATAAGAAACAGAATAACGCAAGGCTTTATTATCTTTTGAAAGATGATTTGATGAAGCTCGATAAGATTACTGATGAAGTAAGGCTGCTCGGACGAGAAAATATTTCCACGGACGAACAGCTTTTTTCATACAAGACTTCCTTAGAGGAGCAGATGAAAAATCTGATTGCCGGAAGAACACATCTCCGAAAAAAGATAAGAACAAATATTGATGATGGTCAGCTTCAGGCGGCAAAAGATGAAATCGCTTCTATCAATGGAGAATTGAAAAAACTCCGACGGGAAGTAAAACTCTGCGAGGATATTGCGGAGAGGTCAAAGGTTATGGAAGAAAACCTTGAGCATATCGAAACAGAGGAACAAAAACAGCAGAGAAAGGAGAAATCACGCTATGAACAACGGTGGTGACGCAGCAGAGCAGGTCGTTAGGCTTTCGCTTGAAGGATTTGAAGTCGCTGCAAGATTAAGCGGTTCGGCGGCGAAGAATATCGCATTGCTTTTGGTATCGGTTCTGAAGCAGGAACAAAAGACGAAGGGTAAAGCAAGGCTTACCAATATGATTAAGTCAGGCAAGGAGCTGAAAGTCTTTTCCATTCCGCAAAAGGATTTGAAGAAGTTTACCGAACAGGCAAAACGCTATGGTGTTCTTTATTGTGTCCTCAGAGATAAGAACACAAAGGGAGAGAACGCTCCGGTAGATATTATCGCAAGAGCAGAGGACGCTTCTAAAATTCAGCGTATCGTTGAAAGATTTGAACTTGGCAAAGTGGATAAGGCTTCGATTGTCAGTGAAGCAGAGAAAGCTATCGCAGACCGTGAAGCGGTTGAAAAAGAAAAGCCGACTAAATCCAAGAGTGAAATCATTATGGAAGAAGCGGTCAGAAATCCAATGCAGAAAGAGGAGCGAGCAAACGCAAACCCCTCAGTCGCCAAAACAGACAAAAGCCCTCTGTCAAGGCAAAACTCAGAGCCGGTAGAAACGCAATCTGATAAGGGTGTTGCAAAGCCAGTGGAAAAGCCATCGGTCAAAGAGAAACTTGACCGTTACAAGGCACAGGCAAAACAGCAAAAAGAAGCAGAGCGTAAAGAGCCGGAGGTTAAGAAAGACGGCAAGAAGCCGCAGCAGAAAAACGGTCAGACGGTACACCGTCAGCCGAAGAAAAAAACCAAAACAAAAGAGAGGTAATTCACTATGACAAATGATTTCAAACCCGCAAAGGCTGGCGGTAATCAGCCGAGATTATCCAAAGAGGAGTATGCGGAAAAGAAGCGAGCAGAAAAAGAAAAGGTCTATCAGATGATTGACGACGCTGCCCGTGAGATTGTGAGTGACCCTGAGAAATTCAAGAGTTTTCTTGATACGCAGAGTCGAATGGACAGATATTCCGCAGCAAATGCTCTCCTTATTTACAGTCAGTATCCGCAGGCGACACAGCTTAAAGATTTTGATGATTGGGGTAAGGACAATGTGAAGATTACCAAAGGGGCAAAGAGTATTTCTATCCTTGAACCAGTGGAATACACAAGAGCAGATGGTTCTCCGGGTATTTCCTACAATGTCAAAAAGGTATTTGATGTTACGCAGACAAATGGAAGAAAAGCTCCGGCAGTGTCAGCAAACCGTGACCCGAAAGCACTTATCACGACAATGCTTGATGTATCTCCGGTGGAGGTTGCGGCAACCGATGAACTTCCGTATCCGAATATGGCAGCTTTCTATAATAATGAAAAGCAGACCTTGTATGTGAAGCGGAATGTGGGCGACAGCGTAGCAGTTGCTCAGTGTGTCGCTCAGGAACTTGGACACGCACAGCTTTCCATCAACAGCGAAAGTTACAGCCGCAGGGATATGGGCTTTCAGGCAGTGTGTATCGGATATATGATTTGCAAGAAGTATGGCGTAGATACACAGAATTTTGCAATTAACCGTATTCCGGAGGGACTGGCTTCCAAAGAGCCGAAAGAAATCCGTGCGGAGCTTTCCAAAACAAGAAATGCAATGGCAGAAATTCACAGTCATATCTCTGATGAAATGTTCCGCAAAAAGCAGGAGCGTTCAAAGGAATATGAGAGATAACGGAGGGCAGATATGGAAAAAGAAAAACTCTACCACATTGCTTTGGACGATTACGAACACGGTGTTGTCATTCGCTCCTTAAACGATGAGAAAACAAAGTTGATGGAGGAAGGCAAGTCCGCAGACGCAGTAGACGACCTGCTTGTAAAAGTCGGAAATGCCCCATTGAAAAAGTTCAAAGTGATTGAAAGGAAACGCTCAGATGAAGCGAGATAATGACAGGCAGACTGCCATTATTTTATCCATTGTCGGTATCGTTCCGGTCATATGGCTGGCACTTCTGATTGCACCTTCCATAAGCGGAGGATTGCCGGAGATAGCAGCCAATCTTGCGACACTCTTTGATAATCCATTTTCCATAAAATTATGTGGGGACAGCCTGAAAACTGTCCTCATTTTACTTTTATGCTATGGAATGGGTATCGGGATTTATTTCTCAACAAGAAAGAATTACCGCAGACGAGAGGAACACGGTTCTGCCAAATGGGGCAATGTCAGAGCCATTGATAAAAAGTACCGACAAAAGCCGCTGTCAGAAAATAAGCTGATGACTCAGAATGTGTGCATTGGACTTAATGCCAAGAAGCACAGACGAAATCTGAATACGCTTGTGTGCGGTGGCTCCGGTGCAGGTAAGACAAGATTTTATGCAAAGCCTAATATTATGAACGCTGCAAGAAACAGCTATGTGATATTAGACCCGAAAGGGGAAATCCTGCGAGATACGGGACATCTTCTTGAGAAGAAAGGTTACGAAGTGCGTGTGCTTGATTTGATTTCAATGGAGAAAAGCCATTGTTACAATCCTTTTGTTTATTTGCAGAATGACAATGATGTGCAGAAGCTCGTAACCAATCTTTTTAAGAGTACCACTCCGAAAGGTTCACAGAGCAATGACCCATTTTGGGATACGGCAGCGTCAATGCTTCTGCTTGCACTTGTATTTTATCTGCATTATGAAGCACCGCCGGAAGAACAGAATTTTGCAATGGTAATGGAAATGCTCAGAGCCGGGGCGATTGAGGACGAGGACGACCCAAGTCCTTCTCCGCTTGATAATCTGTTTTCAGATTTGATGATAGATAATCCTGACCACATTGCTTTGAAGTATTACCACTCTTATCATTCTGGTTCTTCCAAAACATTAAAATCCATACAGATAACCCTTGCAGCAAGGCTTGAAAAGTTCAACTTGGAGAGTCTTGCTGCTCTTACTTCTGCCGATGAACTGGATTTGCAGTCACTCGGAGAGAAAAAGGTGGCTCTGTTTGCACTGATACCGGATAACGACTCCAGTTTCAACTTCTTGGTATCCATTCTTTACACACAGCTCTTTCAGCAGTTGTTTTATGCAGCCGACCATATCCACGGCGGCTGTTTGCCGATGCCTGTTCATTTTATGATGGACGAATTTGCCAATGTTTCACTGCCGGACGACTTCGACAAGATACTGTCGGTTATGCGTTCCCGTGGGGTATCTGTAAGCATCATCTTACAGAACTTGGCACAGCTTAAAGCCTTGTTTGAAAAACAGTGGGAGAGCATTGTGGGTAACTGCGATGAATTTCTTTACCTTGGTGGAAATGAGCAGTCAACCCATAAATATGTGTCGGAGCTGTTGGGCAAGGAAACCATTGATACCAACACGTTCGGAAAGAGTACCGGAAGAAGCGGTAATTATTCCACCAACTATCAGATTAGCGGCAGAGAGTTACTTACCCCTGATGAGGTGCGTATGCTCGATAATCAGTACGCTATTTTATTCATCCGTGGGGAAAGACCCATTATGGATTTCAAATATGACATTATGAAACACCCGAATGTGGCACTTACCACAGACGGAAAGGCAAGTCCTTATAAGCACGGAGAAGTCACAAAAGATATTGCTTCGATTGCCATTTGGGACATTGACCCTGCAACACTTCCTGAAAAGGAAATGGAAGAAACGAACTGGGAACTTCTTTCCGATGAGGAGATGGAAGCTCTGTTCATAAACAATCAAACAAATTAAATTTTGGAGGTATTCAACTATGACTATTTTTAAGAAAAAAGCAACTGACATTCAGGAAGCAAAGAAACTGCCTATGACCGGAAAGGTTAAGAAAGGCTTCCGTGCTTACTGCACAATGGTCATTGTCGGTGCGTTGGCACTTGGAATGACAACGACTGCATTTGCAGCGAATGACCCGCTTACCGTAGTCAATAATCTGTCCGACTTTATCTTCGGACTTATCCGTGCCATCGGTATGATTTTGCTTGGCTTTGGTATCGTGCAGGTCGGTCTTTCACTCAAATCTCACGACCCTTCTCAGAGAGCCAATGGCTTCCTGACTCTTGCGGGCGGTGTCATTATCACTTTTGCGAAAGAAATCCTTACTCTTATCACAGGCTAAGATAAGAGTTACACAGTTATCGAGGGGTGTGCCAAGTTAAGGGACACCCCTTAATTGTAAGGAGGTGCTTTGAATGAGTGATAACTGGGTAGTTCAAAATCTTGAAAATGCCCTTGAAACTTGGAATGAAAAACTGTCGGAAATATGGACACTCATCACAACTACACCGCAGAACTTTAAGGGCGGGAATATCTGGAAGGTTATTGTTGACATCAACGGTGCAGTTCAGGCTATCGGGCTTGCCTTACTTGTATTGTTTTTTGTGATAGGTATGGTAAAGACCTGCGGAAGTTTTACAGATGTGAAGAAACCGGAACACGCTTTAAAACTCTTTGTCCGTTTTGCATTGGCGAAAGGTGTTATCACATACGGAATGGAGCTTATGCTTGCTTTATTTAATATCGTGCAAGGGACGATTTCAACCATTATGAATGCTGCCGGATTTGGAACTCCGGAACAGACGACCTTACCCGCAGAGATGGTAACGACCATAGAGGATTGCGGATTTTTTGAGAGTATCCCTTTGTGGGCGGTAACGCTTATCGGAGGATTATTTATCACGGTGCTGTCGTTCATTCTGATAATGACAGTGTATGGACGATTTTTCAAGTTGTATATGTACACAGCACTTGCACCGATACCGCTTTCCACATTTGCAGGAGAACCTACACAGAATGTAGGCAAGAGTTTTATCAAGAGCTATTGTGCAGTTCTGCTTGAGGGAGCAGTCATTGTACTTGCTTGTATTATTTTCTCCGTATTTGCTTCATCGCCACCAGTAGTGAATCCTGATGCAGCAGCAGTTACGCAGGTGTGGGCATATATCGGGGAATTGGTATTTAATATGCTTGTTCTTGTCGGTGCAGTAAAAATGTCTGACCGTATTATTCGAGAGATGATGGGACTTTAAGGAGAGATTTTGAGATGAACCAAAGAGATTGTAAGAAATGCGTTTACTATGGCGGTAAACGAAAAGGCAAAGTCTTTTGCCTGAATGATAAATGCGTGAGGGAGAAAGACCGAAACCGCAGGAAAGGAAACAGATATGGAAGTAAAAATTAACCGAGAAATCAGAAATTATACAGAGTCAATGTTTTTTGGACTGTCGCTCAGACAGTTCATTTTTTCTGTTCTCGCTTGTGGCGTTGCGGTAGGACTGTATTTCTTGCTCAGACCGTATGTTGGCACGGAAACCGTATCGTGGGTGTGCATTTTGGGTGCTGCTCCGTTTGCGGCACTTGGCTTTGTGAAGTACAACGGTATGACCGCAGAGAAAGCAATCTATGCGTGGATAAAATCGGAGTTTTTAATGCCGAAGAAGCTGGTATTTCACTCCACCAATGTTTATTACGAACTGATGAAGCCAAGCATTGAACAGAAGCAGAAGGAGGTATTGAAGTCAAATGATTAAGACTCTTACAAACCTGTTTAAGCAGGATAAAGAAAAATTTGTTGTACCGAAAGGGGTGCAGGACGTGATTCCCGTGGCAGCTATCTTTGATGATGGCATTTTCAAAGTGGGAAAGGATAAATATTCAAAGACTTATCGCTTTACGGATATTAACTATGCGGTGGCAAGCCGTGAGGATAAGGAAGCGATGTTCCTTGAATATTCCGAACTTCTGAACTCCCTTGACAGTGGTGCAACGACAAAAATCACAATCAATAACCGTCGGCTCAACAGACTGGATTTTGAGCAGACAATCCTTATTCCGACAACCGGAGATAATCTGGACGAGTATCGAGAGGAATACAACAAAATGCTTCTTGATAAGGCAACGGGTGCAAACTCCATTGTTCAGGATAAGTATATTACCATTTCCATCAACAAAAAGAGCGTGGAGGACGCAAGAACTTATTTTGCCCGTGTCGGTGCAGATTTGATTGCTCACTTCGGCAGGCTTGGAAGCAAGTGTGTGGAACTGGAAACAGACGAAAGACTTCGTATTTTTCACGACTTTTATCGTGTGGGAGAGGAAAGCTCTTTCCACTTTGATATTAAGGAAACAAGAAAAAAGGGACACGATTTTAAGGATTATATCTGCCCTGACACAATGGAATTTGAAAAGGACTATTTCAAGATGGGAAACCGTTATGGAAGAGTTCTTTTTTTGCGTGAGTATGCGTCCTATATCAAAGACAGTATGGTAGCGGAACTTACGGATATGAACAGAAATCTGATGATGTCCATTGATATTGTTCCCGTTCCGACTGATGAAGCAGTAAAGGAAGCAGAGACCCGTCTGCTTGGTGTGGAAACCAATATCACAAACTGGCAGCGTAGGCAGAATGCCAATAACAACTTCTCTGCAACTGTTCCGTATGATATGGAGCAGCAGAAGAAAGAAATGAAAGAGTTCCTCGATGACCTTACGACCCGTGACCAGAGAATGATGTTCGCTGTTATCACAATGGTTATTACGGCAGACAGTAAGGAACAGCTTGAGAATGATACGGAAGCATTGCTTACCACGGCAAGAAAACATCTTTGCCAGTTTGCAACACTGAGATTTCAGCAGGTAGATGGACTCAACACGGTAATGCCATTTGGTACAAGAAAGATTGATGCATTCAGAACACTTACAACAGAGAGTCTTTCGGTATTTATCCCGTTCAGGGTGCAGGATATTTTCCACGAAAACGGTATCTATTACGGTCAGAATGTTATCAGCAAAAATATGATTATCGCAGACCGTAAGCAGCTTTTGAATGGTAACTCCTTTATTCTCGGTGTATCCGGTGGCGGTAAGTCATTTGCGGCAAAGGGAGAAATCATCAATCAGGTTCTTTCTTCGGACGCAGATATTATCATCATCGACCCTGAGAGAGAGTATTCACGACTTGTCAATGCGATGGGGGGAGAGGTAATCAATATTTCTGCTACTTCTGACAATCACATCAATGCAATGGATATGAATAAGGATTACGGCGACGGTGCAAACCCTGTCATTTTGAAATCTGAGTTCATTATGTCCCTTTGTGAACAGCTTATCGGTGGAACAAATCTCGGAGCAAAGCAGAAGTCTATCATTGACCGTTGTACGGCAAGCGTGTACCGTAGTTATCAGCAGAATGATTATCAAGGGCATATACCAACCTTGCAGGATTTCAGGGCAGAACTTTTGCAGCAGGACGAACCGGAAGCAAAGGAACTGGCACTTGCCATTGAGCTTTTCACACACGGTTCTCTGAACACCTTTGCAAAGCAGACGAATGTGGATACTAACAATCGCCTTATCTGCTATGACATTCTTGATTTGGGTAAACAGCTTATGCCGATTGGTATGCTTGTTGTCCTTGACTCTATCCTGAATCGTATCACACAGAACCGTGCAAAGGGTAAGAATACCTTTATCTTTATTGATGAGATTTATCTTCTGTTCCAGCACGAATACTCTGCAAATTTCCTCTTTACCTTGTGGAAGCGTGTGAGGAAATACTCTGCATACGCAAGCGGAATTACCCAGAACGTCGATGACCTTTTGCAGAGTCACACAGCAAGAACAATGCTTGCAAACTCAGAGTTCATTATTATGCTGAATCAGGCTTCCACAGACAGGCTTGAGCTTGCAAAACTTCTGAATATTTCCGACCTTCAGATGTCCTATATCACGAATGTGGAAGCAGGACACGGACTTATCAAGGTAGGAAGTTCGCTTGTACCGTTTGCAAACAAATTCCCTAAGAACACGAAACTTTATAAACTGATGACGACCAAGCCAGGCGAAGCGTAAGGAGGGATTTACAATGTCTAAAATTCAATTTCGCAATGCTGTACACAGAGATTTTGTATTGGAAAATCTGGATAAGTGCAAAGTCAACGACTGCTATCACAGAGCATTTTTCTATGTGATGGGTATTTCAGAAGAAACGAGAATGAACATCGGAAAGATGTTTGATTTCAAGAGGGACTGTATCATACCGGAAGGTATGCACGGCGGTTGGCAGACCAGCGGCACAGTCAAGGTCTGCCACCTTGCCTTTAATCTCTGGAATGGATTTACGGAAGAAGGCAGGGAAAATCTTTGTACACCGGAGGAACTGTTCTGTTGTGGATATGCTCCGTATTTTATGGAGGGTATCAAGTTGAGGTATCCGGAGTATTGCAGGGATTTGACCCCGCCTAAGAGAAACGATATGGAAAGGTAAGAGAACATGAGCAGAAAAATCTATATTATTATTGCGGTGGTGCTTACAGTGGTGTTGTCTGTAAGCACCTTCTTTATTATCCGTAATCACATTGACTCTGCCAAGCAGAATGAAGTCTATGATAACCTTGCGGAGATTGTGGAGGACGAGCCGCCAAAGGAAAATGAGGGCGTGACGTTTTCGGAAGATAAGGACTATCTTGCAGAATATCTTGAACTCTATCGGCAGAATGAGGATATGGTGGGTTGGATAAAGGTTGAGAATACCAATATCAACTATCCGGTCGTACAGTCCGTAAATGAGCCGAACTTCTACCTGAAGCATAAGTTTGATAAAACCTATTCCGCTTATGGCTGTCCATATGTGCAGGAAAATTGTGATGTGCAGAAACCTTCAGACAACATCATTATTTACGGACACCACATGAATGACGGTTCTATGTTTACGGGACTGATGAAGTACAGAAACAAGAGCTTTTGGGAAGGTCATAAGACGATTACTTTTGATACACTGACGGACAGACACCAGTATGAAGTGATTGCAATCTTTAAGACAGTTGTTTATACAAACAGCTCCGACAGCTTTAAGTATTATGAGTTTACGGACGCAGAAAATGCGGCAGAGTTTGATACGTATGTTGCCAAGTGCAAGGAACTTTCCCTGTATGATACTGGAGTATCGGCAGAGTATGGCGACAAGCTGATTTCTCTTTCTACTTGTGAATATTCAAGAAACAATGGCAGGCTTGTTGTTGTCGCTAAGAGAGTGGATTAACCCCACTCTCTATTATTTTTCGAGAAAGGAGGAAACCGATGGCTGATATAAAAACAAGAGATACAAGCAAAGGTACAATCAAGACCATAAATAAGGCAGCAGTTGCCACGGAGCGAATGAAGAAAGCCTATGTGATGACGAAAGATAAGGCAGAACATTCTACTAACGCTTCGGAAAATTCCGCAGAGGAATATGCTTCCGATAAAATAGAAGCGGCAACGGATAGGGCTGCTCATGAAACTGCATACCGTGCGGATAAAGTCGGCAGATGGGGTGTGCGTGAAACAAGGCAGAATTATCAGAAAGCCAAAACGGGAATTGAGAATTTCAAGACCAAGCGTGCAGAGAAGCAGCTTCAAAAACAATCGGTCAATCCTGTCGGAAAACAGAGTATCCGAACTCTGGAACATACGGAGAAAACAATTAAGCAGTCTGCAAGGTCAGCAGGAAATACGACAGTCAAGACCGTATCAAAAGGTGCAACCAATACTGTTCAAAGGTCGGTCAAGACCGCAGAACAAATGGCAAAGACTTCTATTAAGACCACAAAGGAAGCTGCCGTTATAGCACAGAAAACGGCAAAAACAACAGTCAAAGCAACACAGAGAGCAGCTCAGGCGGCAAAGAAAGCGGCGAAAGCTACAGCAGATACCGTCAAAGCCACAGCGAAAGCTACTGTTGCGACAGTCAAAGCGATTATTGCAGGGACAAAAGCACTTGTAGCAGCAATCGCCGCAGGCGGTTGGATAGCGGTGCTGATTATTATGATTGTCGTGTTGTTCGGTGCTGCCGTAGCAATGTTCGGAGGAGGAAGTGACAGTAATTCCTATACTCCGGTAAGTGTAGAGGTAGAAGCCTATGAACCCATCATACAGAAATATGCCAAAGAGTACGGCATTCCTGAGTATGTAGAACTTATCAAGGCGGTTATGATGCAGGAAAGCGGCGGCAGAGGACTTGACCCTATGCAGGCAGCAGAGGGAAGTTTCAATACGAAGTATCCGCACGAACCTAATGGAATTAAAGACCCTGAATATTCTATCCAGTGTGGAGTTCAGGAATTGAAAGCGGCTCTTACTTCGGCAGAAGTGGAAAGTCCGATAGATATGGAGCATATCAAACTTGCCTTGCAAGGCTACAACTTCGGTAATGGGTATATTTCTTGGGCAAAAACGAATTACGGCGGTTATTCTTATGCCAATGCAGTGGAGTTTTCCACTCAGCAGGCACAAAGGCTTGGTTGGGACAGTTATGGAGATACCCAATATCCGGCTCACGTTCTGAGGTACTATCCGTATGGGCGAGCCTTTACTGCCGGAGGTAATCAGGCGATTGTTGAGGTTGCCTTGACACAGCTAGGCAATCAGGGCGGACAACCTTACTGGAGTTGGTACGGCTTTAACAGTCGAGTGGAATGGTGTGCCTGCTTCGTATCTTGGTGTGCTGACCAATGCGGGTATATTGAAAGTGGACTTGTTCCGAAATTTGCAGGTTGCGTGGATGGTGCAAACTGGTTTAAGTCAAATGGAAAATGGCAAGACCGCACTTATGAACCAAAGGCAGGAGATATTATCTTCTTTGATTGGGAAGGCGATGGTACAACAGACCACGTTGGTATCGTAGAGAAGTGTGAGAATAGCACAGTTTATACCGTAGAGGGCAACTCAGGCGGCGCCTGCAAGCAAAGACAGTACGCAGTCGGAAGCAGCAATATCTACGGTTACGGTATTCCGGCGTATTAAAAGCACAAGCTGTCTGCAAACGCAGGCGGCTTAATACATAAATAGTTTTGGGAAAACTGGATGCAGTTACAACTTGTCCATTGTTTCACAAAAGTCGGACAGTTCCATTGAAGAATGTGAGAATTTATGCTATACTTTAATTTGAGTAAATGTACCTAATTCCGAAAGAAAAGGGAAAATAAAAATTTTCAAGGGGATATCCCTTTGTTGGTTACACGGTAACCAACAAACAACCCTTTATAAGCCTAAGATAAAAGTGAGGTATTGCGGGTGGCGAGGAAGAAAAGAAATAATCACAATAATGGAATTATTGCAGCGGTGTTAATTGTCTGCACTGTCGTTTTACGAGTTTTGGGAAAGTTTGATATCTTGAGAGTTCCGGGTGGGATCGCCCGCTCGCTGATCTATATCGCCCTGTATATCGGATGGGGAATTTCTGTTTACAGGCGTATCCTTTATGCACCTGTACGACGCTATATGCTCGGTGTCTCATTTTTGGCTGTTTTTTGGTTTATGCTGCGAACGCTGAAATATCATTTCGTCGCTTCTCCCAATGTGATACGGCATTTATGGTACGGCTACTATGTCCCGATACTTTTCATACCGCTTCTCTTTGCTGCAGTTTCCCTGTATCTCGGTAAATCAGAAACATTCCGTTTGCCGATATGGGCAAAACTGCTGCTATATCTCCCCACCGTGCTTTGCGTGCTGCTGGTATTGACCAATGACCTGCATCAGTTTGTATTTTCTTTTCCGTCAGGAGGAATTTGTACCGGCGAAAGCGGAACCTATACATATGCGGTTGGCTATTATTTTATCATCGCTTGGGTGGTCGTTTGTGCACTGACCGCCTTTGCGATCACGCTGTACAAGTGCCGATTGGCACAGCGTAAAAAATATCTGCCTGTACTTGTGCTGTCCTGCTCCATCGTGTATGCGGTTATCTATGCAAGCGGTGCAGAGTGGATGCAAATCATCGGCGGAGACATCACGGCAGCGCAGTGCCTTATGTTTGTTGGAATGTTGGAATGTTGTATTCAGGTGGGGCTTATTCCCACCAATACAGGGTATGCGGCACTCTTTGAAGCAGGAACTTTCGGTGCACAAATTACCGATAATGACTATCAAATCCGTTACACCTCTGCTAATTCCCCTGAGATTTCAAAAGGAATAATGCAAAAAGCGGAAACCGCCGCTGTCAGCCTTGATAAAAATACATTACTGAAAAGCCATCCCATTGATGGCGGTCATGTGTTTTGGCAGGAGGATATTACCGAGATTACCGCACTGCTTGAACGGCTTGAGGAAAACAACGAGACGATTGCAGAAAGCAATTATCTGGAACAGGAAAACTATCGTGTTAAACTGAAAATCAAAACACTGCGGGAAAAGAACCGATTGTATGACCTTTTGCAGGACAAGACAGCAGAACAAGTTGATTTGTTAGAGCGCTTGTTTTCTCAGTACAATGCAAAGTCAGATTATGAAAAGCGCCGCAGTCTGCTTGCAAAAATCGCCGTAATCGGTGCCTACATAAAACGCTGCGGCAACTTAATCTTTATCGGTGAACAGTCAAAAACTACAGATACTGCGGAACTGTCGCTTTGCATGGAGGAATCCTTTGCCAATTTGGAACTTATGGATATAGACTGTGCGATGGATATTCCTGGCGGCAGCAGAATTCTCGTCGAGGATGCCATTCGGGTATATGACTTTTTCGAGAAAGTGATAGAGAACGCCATAGATGACCTGCAATCCGTCTTAATGAAAGCACGCAGTGCTGCCGATTCCGTTATCTTTCGTTTGGAAGTGGAGAGCAGCTGCCCGCTTGCGGACTTTACAGAGTCCTGCGAAAACTGTCTCTTTGAGGATGGCGTATGGTGCTTTACGCTGAGAATAGGAAAGGCGGGTGAACAGTTATGACAACCTTTTATGACTCTGCTTCAACGGAACAATCGGTATTATTGGTATGTCTGTTCTTCTCGTTGGTTTTGAGTTTGTTTTGCTTTATCGTGTCTCTTACCCGAAGCAGAAAACGGTGGATTACAGTCCTGAACGCAGGAATATATTTGGCACTGTTTGCCCTGCTGTCTGTTTTGACAGAGAGTTTTTCAAAAATTCGGGAAGGCAGAGAGTATCGCACCTTGCTGCCGCTTCCTATGTGGTCGCTGTGGTGCATTACAGGCACAATAGGAGTTTTTCTCATTTTCGGTGCAATTGCTCTTTTTCGTCAGAAAAACCGAGGACTCGGCCGTAATTCAATCAAACAAGCCTTTGATACCCTGCCAAGCGCTGTTTGCTATTTTGCTCCATCAGGTATTGTTAAACTGTGTAATTTTCAAATGCACCGCCTGTTTCGAACCTTGGCACAAAGCGATTTGCAAACATTCAATGAATTACAGCAGGCACTCAAAGAATGTGACGGAAAAAGCGGCGTCATAAAACTTTCCGATGAAAGACAGACTTACCTTTTTCCTGACGGAACGGTGTGGCGTTATGCACAGACCGAGGTAACTGCGCCAAGCATCGGCAAGTATACGGAAACCATCTTTTTTGATGTAACCAAACTTTATGAAAAAAATCTGCAGCTAAAAGCACAGACAAAACAGCTCAAGAAGATTTCTCTTGAATTAAAGTTCCTTTCGGATAATGTTCTGACCTTGACTAAGGAGAAGGAAGTTCTTGCGGCGAAAACAAAGCTGCACGATCAAATGGGCGCAGGCATGATTGCCGTGCGCAGAATGTTACAGCAAAAGCAGACGACTAAAGACATTGTGGAGGCTATTCGCCTGTTTAGAAAAGCTGTAAATATGATGAAAATTGATAATGAAAATCCGCTGGAACGAAGCGAACTTGCGGAATTTATGCACGATGCAGATGCAATTGGTGTAAAGATAATATTGACCGGAGAGATGCCCGAGCAGACGGAGGTTTACAACGCCTTTATCGTTGCTATGAGGGAATGTCTTACCAACGGTGTTTGCCATGCGGGGGCAACAGAACTTCAGATTGACATACGGCAAGACGATAGCAGCCTGTCTATGCGCATTACAAACAACGGAACCGTTCCCAAAGGAGAGATTGTGCCGAAAGGCGGACTGAAGAATATGGAACACTATATTATAAATCTGCAGGGTACTGTAAAAATACAGTCATCGCCGGTGTTTGCCTTGACCGTAACAGTACCATTTGCAAAGGAGGGTATGTAAATGATGCAGGTGCTTGTCGTTGATGATCAGAGAATGCCTCGTGACAATATGGAACAAATACTTGCCGCCAGCGGCCGCTATGAGGTTGCGGCAAGTATCAGCAGTGCGGAACTTGCCATTATAAAGTGTAAGCAGCAGCCGATTGATTTGATTTTGATGGATGTCTGCACAAAAGGCAGTAAGAACGGTATTGATGCTGCCGCCGAAATCAAACAGCAGTTTCCGAATATAAAAATTATTATTGTAACCTCTATGGTTGAGGTAAGTTATCTTGAGCGTGCCAAAGACGCCAAAGCAGACAGTTTTTGGTATAAGGATTTAAGCCGGGAAGAACTGATCGATGTAATCGACCGCACAATGGCGGGCGAACACCTTTTTCCGGGTGAAACACCGAGGGTAAAATTGGGACTTGCAACCAGTGCAGAGTTTACATCCAAAGAAATTGAGGTTTTGAGGCTCGTATGTGAGGGCTTGGAATACGGTGAGATTGCAAAGAAACTGAATGTGTCTGTCAACACGGTAAAAACCCATGTTTCCCACATTCTGCAAAGAACGGGCTATGCCAATAAAACCCGTCTTGCCATAGCGGTCACCAACAAGAATTTTATTATTCCGAGTATTCCCGAAGATCAAGAAGAAATCTGAATACAGGCAGACCGTTTCCCCGACTTCATCTGAGGTCGGGGCTATTTTTTTTGAAAAAAACTTTAAAAAATCACCCATATGGGTGATGTGCGTCAGGAAATCGCTTTGTATAATAAAAGTACGATAGAAATATTATGCCGTATTATACTAGGAGGTGGTATCATGCGCAGAGTGGTTGTGGATATGCAGAACGCCTTGTTTGCCGATGCAATATCTTCAGCACTAAAAAATTTCGATTCGGATTTCAGCGTTTATCAAAGCGAAGCTCCAAAGCGAACAACCGAGATGTGTTTCGATATACAGGCGAATGTCCTGATTATGGAGGTCACCGCCTATACTCCGTGGAGGCTTGAGGAACGCATGAAAATTCGAGATGAAGTAAAAGCACAACTCCCGAACTGCAAAATCGTTCTTGTGGTGGATGAAAACACCGAAAAGAAGCTGGCGGACAAGGTGCGTCAGGCGAAGAAGGACGGGCTTGTTGACAATTTCATCTACGGCTCTGTTTCTTCCACCTATCTTTCGGCGGTCATCGATGCTTTGTAAGGAGGACGGTGGTGATGGAATGATATGAATGTATTTGACGCTTCTTCGTTCTCCGAACGGATGGGCAATGGCAGAAGCTCTCTTTGCCGTGTGGGAGAGCCGGTAAAAGGATTCACACGGTCAAATCACCCGGCAAAATGTCGGAAAGAAAAAAGGAGGAATTATTTTGAAAGCAAAAACAAAACTTACAAAACTGTGGAGCTTCCTACTCAGCCTTGTGATGCTGCTCTCGCTGCTCCCCACCACGACATTTGCGGCGGGTAGTGCAGAAACAACTGATATTACCGAAATTAAATTGACAGGTGATTATCAGTATGGAAATGTTCCAGCAGGAATATTACCTGCATTTAATCCTGCAACTACTACTGATAGTATTACTATTGATAAAACAAATAGTGACTGGGTGAAAAGAACAAGTACAACTTCTTTGTGGGGTGGATTTGCTGGTAATACACCAGTTGCATATAATGATGGCAAAACATATTATGGATATAGTTTTGCAGTAGATACTAAAGCAGGATATCAGCTTGCTTCAGATTTAAAAGTTATCTATAATGGTGTAGATGTTACCTCAACTGCTAAAGTATCAAGATGGGCTTGGGGTGCTTATGTTGACGTTGATTTAGGAAAAGCAATAGGAGAAAACCCTACTACTCATACTGTAACATTCAATTCAAATGGTGGAACAGAAATTGCACCAAAAGAAGTTGTAAGTGGATTGAAAATTAAAGCACCATCAACACCAACAAAAGATAAATATCTTTTTAGAGGTTGGTATGAAGATTCAACATTCAATAAGGAATTTGATTTCAACACACCAATTACATCTGATATAACTCTTTATGCAAACTGGGAAGCTGCAAATTCTATCAACGAGATTAGACTTGCTGGAGATATTCAATATGGAACTGTTCAAGTAGGAACACTACCATCATTTAATCCTGGGACTACTACTGATAGTATTACTATTGATAAAACAAATAGTGGCTGGATGAAAAGAACAAGTACAACTTCTTTGTGGGGTGGATTTGGTTTAGAAACACCAACTGCAGTAAATGATGGCAAAACATATTATGGATATAGTTTTGCAGTAAATACTAATGATGGATATCAACTTGCTTCAGATTTAAAAGTTATCTATAATGGTGACGATGTTACCACAACTGCTAATGTATCAAGATGGGTTTGGGGTGCTTATGTTACTGTTGATTTAGGAAAAGCAAATGGAACACCAGTTGTTTATACTATAACATTTAATTCAAATGATGGAACATCAGTTGCACCACAAAATGTAAATGCTGGAGAGAAATTAAAAGAACCAACACCAGCTCCAACAAGAGAAGGATTTACTTTTGATGGATGGTATGAAGATTCAACATTCAGTACGAAATTTAATTTCGACACACCGATTACTGATAATATGACTCTTTATGCAAAATGGACAGAAAATAAATATACACTAACATTTGATGCTAATGGTGGAAGTGGAACAATGACTCCTGTTACTGATTTAACTGGAGAATACACATTACCAGCAAACGGCTTTACTGCTCCTTCCGGTAAGCAGTTCAAGGCTTGGAGCGTTGGCGGTGTTGAAAAGGCTGCCGGCGACAAGATTACCGTTACTGCTAACACTACCGTAACCGCAGTTTGGGAAGCTATTGAGTACAATGTAACCGTGACAGGCGGTACTGCATCCGTTGGTGCAGGCACTCCGATCACCAAGGCAACAATGGGTACAACCGTTACTCTGACCGCAGGTGCGGCTCCGTCCGGCAAGGTATTTGATAAGTGGGAAGTTGTAAGCGGCGGCATTACCCTTGCAGACGCAAACAGCGCAACCACAACCTTTACAATGCCTGCAAGTGCAGTAAGCGTGAAAGCGACCTATAAGAACGCTTCACATACGCACACCTACAATCAGGAAACTGTAAAACCGGAAGCACTTAAAACCCCTGCTGACTGCACAGGCAACGCAGTATATTTCAAGAGCTGCTCCTGCGGTGCAATCAGCACAACAGATGCCTTCGTAGCGATGAATACTGCTCTCGGTCATGCATATGGTTCTGATTGGAAATACGATTCTACAAACCACTGGCACGAATGTTCTCGTTGCCACGACAAAAAGTACGAAGCGGCTCACGATTACGGTTCTGACAATGTTTGCGACACCTGCGGATATTACAAAACTGTACCGCACACTCACAATCTGACTTTGGTTGCTGCGAAAGCTGCCACCTGCACAGAGGGCGGTAAGAAAGCATACTACAAGTGCGAAGGTTGTGGCAAGTTCTATGAAGATGTACTCGGTACAAAGGAAATAACCGACCTTGCATCTTGGGGCAATATTGCTAAGATTGCCCACACCACAAAGCAAACCGTAACAAAGGCAACCCCAACAGCAAACGGCAAGATAGTAAATTACTGTTCGGTATGTAAGAAAACTCTTTCAACAACAGTAATTCCAAAGGCATCAAGCATAAAGCTTAAAGCAACATCATTAACATATAACGGAAAGGTTAGAACACCTAAGGTTATTGTTAAGGACAGAACAGGAAAGACACTTGTTAAGAATACTGACTATACTGTGTCTTATGCAAAAGGCAGAAAGTATGTTGGCAAGTACGCAGTAAAGATTACCTTTAAGGGTAAATACAGCGGAACAAAGACGCTTTATTTCACAATCAAGCCAAAGGCAACAAGTATTTCCTCACTTAAAGCAGGTTCAAAGAAGTTTACAGTAAAGTGGAAGAAGCAGGCTACACAGACAACAGGCTATCAGGTACAGTACAGTGCCTCAAGTAAATTCAGCAAGGCTAAGACCGTAACAGTAGGCAAGAATACAACAGTATCAAAGAAAATTTCAAAGCTTTCGGGCAAGAAAAAGTATTATGTAAGAGTTCGCACCTATAAGACAGTTAAGATTAACGGCAAATCCATAAGGATTTATTCAGGCTGGTCAAAAGCTAAGACTGTTACAACAAAGAAATAAAAACTATACCGTAACCTTTGATTCTGCCGGTGGCTCTGCAGTAACGACTCAGACTATCGAAGAAGGTCAGAAGGCAACCAAACCTGCCGCTCCTACCAAGTCTGACGATACCACCAAGCCTTCGGATGATGTTCAGAATCCGCAGACCGGCGACAACAGTATGAGTGGCTGTGGATCGCTCTGCTGTTCGTCAGCGGCTTCGGAGTTGTGACAACTACTGTTTATACTAAATTAGACGAAGCAATTTCTGATGCTGTTAAAACTGGGAAAATCACTCAAGAAGAAGCGAACGCAGCTTACAAATAAATATACGAGGCTTGTCTTAAAAAAGACGAGCTCAAAATGACAATGAAACTGTCACTCTCTGGAGACACTAGGAGTGACAGTATAATCATCATAAATAAAATGAATCTTCGGCATCAACCCACATCTGCATAGTTCCATCAAGGTATAGTCTTGCATATTCAAGTGGTTCATCAATAGCAAGTGCATTTAATGCACAATCTAATCTGGGTGTTGTTTTTAAATTCTTTTCTGCTTCCCAGCAGTCAATGCGGAGCATATAGCCAGCAGAAGTATAAACATCAATGCTGTTGCGTTGTGGATTGTATTCTGCAAATATTGTTCTCATCGTATCAAATCTCCTTATCATTCAATCAATCATTTGTTACAAAAATCAGAAGCATTTCAATCAGTTCACCATGTCGTTTTTATTTTGTGTTATACTGTTTTAGAGGATTTTCTTTTCCTTGTATTTTCTCTTATCAGGGTTCATAAATCCATATGGGAAGATATAACATAAGGGAAAGTCTAAGGGAAAGATCACCTGCGACAAACTTAGTGTTTTCAAGGGATTCAGAGATATTTGATAATAAAATATAACAATTATTAAATCCCTTGGAATACATGAAATCTCAATTCAAGTTTATAGGGATGATGTAATTATTTTTGCGTGGTTTTCAGAATTCAGCATGGTACAGAGAGGGCGGAAGAGTGGTTGCGGGACGTCTCCCTGTCACGTAGCAGAGAGTATGCCCGATATATTGATGTGCTATAAAGTGGGCTATGATCTTCATTATTGGGAGTCTGACAATACTGCGGAAGTAGACTTCCTGATACAAAAAGACAGTCATGTAATACCGGTGGAATGTAAAGCTGGAAACCATATGAAAAAATGATAATATTAAGAGCTGATTTGGGGAGAAGTTATGAAAAGAATACTTGAAAATCAAATATTTAGAAACCTGTTATCTGCAGTTGTATTCGGAGTGATCTATTCGATATTATCTTATGTAGATAAAGGTTATGTGGAAATAGGTACAGTACGACAAAGGAGTGTGATTGTATGACGAAGAAAAGCAGAATTGCGATATGTGCCATATTCGTAATTTTAGGTGTGGCAACAGTCTTTGTATTGACCGGAAACAGAGGAAACGTATCAAATGTTCATCGTGTTGTTGGTTATTCTGCACTCTATGATGAAACTTCAATCAATGAAGCATTTGATGTCATAGAGAAAAAATTCGCGAAAGACTTTGAAGGCTGTACACTTACGGAGCTTCGCTATGACGAGGATGTTGAAAACAGATTTACGGAAGAAATTGAGAAATACCACAAGGAAAACAATCAGGAGCTTATTGTAGTATTATCAACCTTTGATACAGGCGAAAAAGGTGGAGATGGTGGGTTCGATCCTAATGATACATATGCTGACTGGCAATGGCATTTAGTGAAAACGGCAGATAAAAAGAGTTGGGAAATAATCAATTGGGGGTATTGATCAGTTTCAGGTTTGCCGAAATATCCAGACGGACATATATAAATAAAGGATAGACAAAGGGGCAATCTTTGCATTGCGTAAAGCAGTATCAGCCTACAACTTTGTTACATATGTGAGTGGAAAAACGGTGTACTAGAGCACTTCTATCCCATGTACCTGAAAAAACTCCTTTGCAATTTTCGTATTACCGTTGTATTATCCGTACACAGGGACTATATAGTGGAAAATAGTGTAAAAATAGTGAAATATTAATGGAAAAAAGATTTCCTTTTGGGTATAATAATATTTGAAAGGAAGGCTTTTTATATGATTAAGGTAACATTAACGAATGAAATTTTAAGCTATATTACAGAAATTGAACAAAACAGATATAAAGTATCTTCCGTAAAGTTGTCTAAAGCAGTTATGAATAGACTGCGTAAAAATTCAAAGAAAAAAAGCTCTTATGCCTCCAATAAGATTGAAGGAAATCCATTGTCCGAAAAGCAGGTGGATGAAGTGATAGAGAGTGATGAAAGAAAGCATTATCTGAAGCCGGAACAAGAGGTTAGAAATTATTTTCTGGCATTGAATTATCTGGAAGAAAAGGTAAATAAAAAAGAAAAATTTTCCAAGAAACTTATTTTGGATGTTCAGAAATTGGTGGAAAAGGGTGCTTCTAAGGAAAAAATCGGACTCAGGGGACCTATGCCGCCGGGGGTGTTATTTGCTGTATATGATTCTAAGACAGGAAATCCCGATTATATTCCACCGGAATATTGTGATATCCCGGGGCTGCTGGATGAGTTGATAGAGTATGTCAATACCACAGATGATCATCCGTTGATTGTAGCAGCAGTTGTGCATTATCAATTAGTGACGATACATCCGTTTGAAGATGGCAATGGCAGGACAGCAAGATTGTTATCCGGTTATATTATGGATCTGAATGGGTATGGATTTAATGGAGTCGGATCGCTGGAGGAATATTTTGCATACGATATTGACGAATATTATGAATCTATCCAGATGGGACTCCCTGCCTTGTATTATTCCGGGAGGGAGAATCCGCCACATCCCGAGATCTGGATCCATTATTTCCTGCGGATGGTAAAACTATATTCTGGTAAAGTCTGTGATTTGCAGTTGGCTTCCGAAGAGGAAGATATTGCCGGAAGTCTCTCGTTTTTGAAGGGGAAGGAAAAGGAACTCCTGCAATTTTTAATGAAAAACTATCGGGGAGAGTTTACACCAATCGAAGTCAGCAGAGAATTGTCGGTAACAAATAAGACGATTATTAACAGACTGGCGGTTCTGGTAAAAAATGGATTTGTTATTCCTATATTGGTCAAAGAGAGAATCCGGTCTTATGAACTCAGTGAATTTACCAGAGATCATGAAACAGAAATTATGAAAATGATTGGTTCTGGAAAAAGGAGATCAAGTAAATGAATATTACCTATAAAGGACTTACAGAAAAAGAACTGAATATATTTATTGAAATGAGGATCGATCAGCTCAGGGAAGAAGGAACAGTATGAAATTATTATTCAAACAACGCCTGTTTTCATGGCTGGACAGCTATGATATATATGATGAAAATGAACAGACAGTTTATGTTGTGAAAGGACAACTTGCCATTGGACACTGCCTCAATATTTTTGATGCGGCAGGAGACCAGCTTGGTACGGTCAGACAGAAGCTGCTGACATGGATGCCCAAGTATGAAATATACGAAAAGGAGCAGTATATTGGCTGCATCAGCCGGGAAGCATTTTCTTTCCGTCCGCGTTATGATATCGATTTTAACGGCTGGCATATTGAAGGCAGCTTTATGGAATGGGATTATACCATTACAGGGGCAAACGGTGAGCGGATCGCAACGATATCCAAGCAGCTTTTCCGTATGACAGATACTTACGTTTTGGATATTGCACGGGTAGAAGATGCCTTGCATGTCCTGATGTTTGTGCTTGCTATCGATGCGGAGAAATGCAGCAGGGATCAAAACTGAGAAGATTCATTTGACAAAAGAAATTATCATGTAAAAAAGGATGATCTGATGAAATTAAGTAGTTTAAATGAAAAGCAAATAGAAACAATCTATCGGGAGCGGATGAAAATTGATTTTCCGCCAAACGAATTAAAGCCGCTGTCCATGATCTATGATGCGATAGAGCGAGGTATTTATGAATGTCTGGGACTTATGGACGGAACGGATATCGTGGGATACGCTTATCTGATCAGAAAGGGTGATGACTATCTGATCGATTATCTGGCAGTCTGCCCGGATCGCAGAAATGCGGGACTTGGCAGTGAAATGCTTCGGCTTTTGGGAGAATATCTGGCAGAAGCCGACAGTATTATCGGCGAAGTGGAGAACCCGGAATTTGCAGAAGAGGAAGCAGACCGGAAGCTGCAGACAAGACGATATGGCTTTTATATGCGGAACGGATTTCGTGACAGTGGTGTCCGCGTGACCTGCTTCGGCGTTCCCTTCATCCTGATCGAGATGGGAAAGAATATCCATACAGAGGATGAAATGCGAAATCTGTATGAGCAGCATTACAGATCTGTGTTGTCAGCAGAACGATTTGCGAAGCATGTGATCATATAGAGGTTTAAAAAGTCTGAATAAATCTATCAAGAAAATATCTTGAAGGTTTTCAGGCTTTTTTAATTTGATCATTATAAATTCAATTTTATCATTTTTGTAAAAATGATAAAATTGAATTGACAATGATAAAATTGAATAATATAATTTAAACATGAAATTTTGATAAAAAAGCTTATTATGGAGAAAAAGATGCGACAATATGATTATCGTGAAAAATGGAAAAAGTTATTGACGCCGGAAATAGTTTCTTATTTATCTTTGATTCATGAATTTAAAGGGGAACAGACTCTATTTATAGAAGCAAAGGCAGATACGCTGACACAACTTGTAGAAATTGCAAGAATTCAAAGCACTGAGGCATCCAACAAAATAGAGGGAATATATACGTCTGATGAACGGCTAAAAGCTTTGGTAAAGGATACAACAAGACCTAAAACAAGAAATGAGCGTGAGATAGCAGGATATAGGGATGTGCTCAATACAATTCACGAGAATCATGATTATATTCCGCCGAAGCCATCCATTATTTTGCAGTTGCATAGAGATCTGTATAAATTTGAGGGATCTGATATTGGCGGAAATTATAAAAGCTCGGATAACATTATAGAAGAAGAGGATTCTCTTGGAAATAAATTTGTAAGATTTAAACCTGTAGCTGCATGGCAGACGCCAGAAGCTGTGGATTGTTTATGCGAGGCATTTGAAGAAGCTCTTGAAGAGAAACAAATTGATCCGCTTATTTTGATTCCGATGTTTGTACTTGATTTTTTGTGTATACATCCATTTAATGATGGAAATGGACGAATGAGCAGGTTGCTTACGTTATTACTGCTATATAGAGCGGGGTATATTGTCGGAAAATATATCAGTATAGAAAAACTAATTGAAAAGACTAAGGAGTCCTATTATGAAGCATTACAACAGAGTTCATTAAGGTGGCATGAAGATGGAAATGATTATGAGCCATTTGTAAAATATATGCTCAGCGTTGTGGTAGCTGCATATAGAGATTTTTCGGCAAGAGTGGCATTGCTTACAGTAGAAGGCAGGTCAAAGCCGGATCGGATACGGGAATTGATTAAAGGAACATGGGGCTCCATAACGAAGAGTGAGATTTTGGAAAGATGTCCGGATATTAGTCAGATAACGGTGCAAAGAACACTGGCAGAATTAGTGGAAAATGGACAGGTAATAAAAATTGGCGGCGGCAGATATACAAAATATACGTGGAATCGCGAAAAGATGGGAGATAGGTAAATGATTACAGGAGAGTTAAAAAATAAAATAGATGGATTATGGGATATTTTTGCGGCTGGAGGATTAGTAAATCCACTGGAAGTAATTGAACAGATCACATATTTAATGTTTATTCATGATCTGGATGATTCAGATAATAGAAGAGCAAAAGAAAGTGCTATGCTTGGATTACCATATCAAAGCATTTTTGCGGAAGAGGTAAAAATAGGGGACAGGGTTATTGATGGCTCACAACTTAAATGGTCTGTGTTTCATGATTTCCCGGCAGACAAAATGTATTCTGTTATGCAGGAGTGGGTATTTCCATTTATCAAGACGTTGCATAGTGATAAAAACAGTGCATATTCCAAATATATGGATGATGCCATTTTCAAATTACCTACACCGCTTGTATTGTCAAAGGTTGTGGATTCATTGGATGAAATTTACGAATTGATGAATGAACAACAGACATCAGATGTAAGAGGAGATGTATATGAATATTTGCTTTCAAAAATAGCACAATCTGGCAGAAACGGACAGTTTAGAACTCCCAGACATATCATTCGTATGATGGTAGAGCTGATGGATCCTTCAAGTGATGAAGTAATTTGTGATCCTGCCTGTGGTACATCAGGATTTTTGGTTGCAGCAGGAGAATATTTGAAGGAAAAGAAAAAGGAAGAGATTTTCTTTGATAAGCAAAAAAAAGATCATTATATGAATCATATGTTTCATGGCTACGATATGGATCGAACAATGCTTCGTATAGGTGCCATGAATATGATGACACATGGAATAGATAATCCATTTATTGAGTATAGAGATAGTTTATCTGATCAAAATACGGACAAGGATATGTATTCACTTGTTTTAGCAAATCCACCTTTTAAGGGAAGCCTTGACGCAGAATCTGTATCGCCTGATCTATTGAAAGTATGTAAAACAAAGAAAACAGAACTTCTGTTTTTGACGCTCTTTCTTCGTATTTTGAAAATAGGTGGACGGTGTGCCTGTATCGTACCGGATGGTGTTTTGTTTGGATCCTCTACAGCACACAAATCAATTCGAAAGGAAATTGTGGAGAATCAGAGATTGGAAGCGGTTATTTCCATGCCTTCCGGGGTGTTTAAACCATATGCAGGTGTTTCAACAGCAATTTTGATTTTCACAAAGACAGAGCATGGTGGAACAGATCAGGTATGGTTTTATGATATGACTGCAGATGGATTCAGTTTAGATGATAAGAGAACGCCGGTAACAGACAATGACATTCCGGATATCATAGAGCGTTTTAAAAATCTGGACAAAGAGACAGATCGAAAACGTACAGAAAAATCATTCATGGTTCCAAAACAGGAGATTGTAGACAACGACTATGATCTCAGTATTAATAAATATAAAGAGGTTGAATATGTTGCAGTCGAATATCCACCCACATCTGAGATTATGGCAAATATCCGTGAAATAGAGATTGAAATTGGAAATGAAATGGATGAATTAGAAAAATTGTTAAAATTATAATATATTTAAAAATATTTTGGAAAGGGAGAAACAAATTCGGATTTGTAGGGATGATGATATGGATATGATGTTAGTAGAAGATTGCTGTCAAATACTCGATTCTATGCGAGTGCCTGTTACAGCATCTGATAGAGAAGAAGGAGAATATCCTTATTATGGAGCTAATGGTATTCAAGACTATGTTGCAGATTATATATTTGATGATGAACTTGTATTATTAGCGGAGGATGGTGGTAATTTTGGCTCTAAGGAAAAACCCATCGCATATAGAGTTTCTGGAAAATGCTGGGTTAATAATCATGCCCATGTGTTAAAACCTAAAGATGGGTTAGATGTTGATTATTTATGCTATTCATTAATGTTTTATAAGGTGGGTGGAATGGTTAATGGTGCTACAAGGCAAAAACTAACTCAAGCAGCTATGTGCAAGATGCAGATCCCTTTAAGAAGTATGGATGAGCAAAAATTTATTGTTGATGAATTGAATCGTATCATTAGGATAAAAGAACAGCGTCAGCAAGAACTACAGTTATTAGACCATCTCATCAAAGCCCGATTTGTCGAGATGTTTGGTGATAATGATAAGAAGGTAGCTATTAGTTCATTATGTGATGTTTCAGGGGGATATTCGTTTAAAAGTGAGGATATTTCATCAAAAGGTTTTATAAAAATTTTACAGATTGGAAATGTGTATTTGGACGATGTCAATTGGGAAACAACGAATTACTTACCGAAGGGATTTGATAACGTATACTCAAGATTTTTGCTTAATGAAGGCGATATAGTTATTGCTTTAACACGTCCAATAATTCAATCATTAGGTAATGTAAAGGCTTGTATTGTAAAGGCATCAGATACACCTTGCCTCTTGAATCAGAGAGTTGGACGTATAGTGTCTAAGAAAAACGTTGATGTAAACTTGAAGTTTATTTATGGATGCCTGATGACTGATGACTTTACAAGATATGTTGAGTCATGTTGTATTGGCTGTTCACAGCCCAATATCAGTACAAAAGATATTGAAAATTATATGATTCCAAATGCGAGTTATGAAAAGCAAATGGATTTTGTAAAGTTTAAAGAACAAGTCGACAAATCAAAAGTTGCAGTGCAAAAAGCATTGGATGAGACTCAGCTATTATTTGATAGTCTAATGCAGCAATATTTTGGGTAAACGTAGTTAAGGAGGGAAATAAATGGAAGGACGATTTGAAAAGCAATTACTACAATGTAAATCTTTAGATGAATTTGTAACGATGTTCTTTGGATTGAGTAAACAACAGCAAATGTCTGTTTTAGGTGATGAAATTCGACTCCCTAAAGGGACTGAGTTGTATAGAGTCAGAAAAGATGAAGGCACACCATTAATACACGAAAATGATTGGTGGTTGCCTCCAGCCGATAAAGTAAAAAAAGGAAGATTTAATTATCCTAAAAAACCGGTATTATATGTTGGCACAATGGATTTCATTTTACCGAGAGAAATTGGATTAAATGTAAATGAAAAATACTATCTTGCAAAGTATGAATGTAAAGAGGATATTCGGGTTGGATCACTTTTAGAATCACATAACAGGATTACATGCCTATTACATAAAATGGCAATGGCTGTAGAAAGTGCGGAAAATCTGACAGAAGATGAAAAAATGGAACTACAAAAATGTAAATGTGAAGATGGTAGTATTTCAAATTTTATTGGCGATCTAAATTCAGTATTTTACATTTATAAGTTTTTACATAGAGATTTATATGACATTACAAATAAAATAGCTGATTTGCTTTTACAGAAGTATCCTGAAGGATTTAGGTATTGTTCGTGTTATGCACCAATTGAAGCATCTGGAGGGAGTTCGGTTGTTACACTTGCAGGTGAGTTTATAGCAAATTATGCTCTCACAGAGGCAGGTGCAAAGAAGTTAAAATTAATAGATACTGCGGAAAGGTTGTATACGGAAGAAGAATACAAGAATAATGATCGGAAGATGTTTATAAGCGTAAATTTAAAAGTATAGCAAAGATTATAAATAAAAAAATTAAAATGAATGGTTGCAGGATGTTGGTATATAGGAGGAATGTATCAACATGGAAGAAAAAATTGTTACCGTATTAAATGAAATGGCTGCATACTTATCCATTGCACAAATGAAGAAATTGCAAGAAGTCATTGTAAAAGCGTTTGCTGAAAATGAGGCTGTCAAAGAAAATATTTCTAATGAAGAGTATCTTTCGATGTTTCTTGCGGCAAAGCAAATTGAGGGATGTTCAGCTCGGACAATTCAGTATTATAAGGTTACAGTTGAACATATGATCAGAAGGATTCCGTTAGAGATCAGAAAAATAACCACAGATGATATCCGGGAATATCTAGCAGAATATCAGAAAATGAATTCTTGTGGAAAAGTTACAGTAGACAATGTTCGACGCAATTTATCCAGTTTTTTTTCATGGTTGGAAGAGGAGGACTATATTTTAAAGAGTCCTATGAGGCGAATTCATAAGATAAAAACGAAACAGGCTGTGAAAGAAGTCATTACGGATGAAATGATAGAACAATTAAGAGATCATTGTAAATGCAAAAGAGATTTGGCAATGATAGATTTACTATATTCTACGGGAATAAGAGTGGGTGAACTAGTTGGATTAAATCGTACGGATATCAATTTTGGGGAAAGAGAATGCGTTGTTTATGGTAAGGGAGATAAAGAACGGCGTGTGTATTTTGATGCGAAATCTAAGTTGCATTTGCAAGATTACTTAAAAGAACGTGTAGACGACAACCCGGCACTTTTTGTAACACTGGATGCACCATATGAACGATTAAAAATCAGTGGAGTTGAAATTCGTGTTCGTGAGTTGGGAAGAAAATTAAATATGGATAAGATACATCCTCACAAATTTAGAAGAACGATGGCAACCAGAGCGATAGACAAAGGGATGCCCATAGAACAGGTGCAAAAAATCCTTGGACATTCACAAATTGACACAACGATGCAGTATGCCATTGTAAATCAAAATAATGTAAAATCAGCGCATAGAAAATATATAGCATGATTGCTGTAGATGGTGAAAATTATGACAAAGAAGGAAAACACTTTCCCAAAAGCATTGAAAAATTGGACAAGGTCTTAAAACATATAATTCCTCAAATTCGGATTTGTAGGGATGATGTAGATGAGAGTAAAACTTGGAGATGTTTGTGAACGGGGCTCGTCGAATTTAAAACAATCAGATGTAGTTGAAATGAAGGGTGATTATCCTGTTTATGGAGCATCTGGTTGTATAGGTAATGCGGATTTTTATCATCAAGAAAATTCATATGTAACAATTGTTAAAGATGGAGCAGGAATTGGAAGAACAACTTTGCATCCAGCAAAGTCATCAGTTATTGGTACAATGCAATATTTGTTGCCAAAGAATAATGTTCTTCCAGAATACCTGTATTATGTAGTTAGCTATATGCACTTAGAAAAGTATTTTACAGGTGCAACAATTCCACATATTTATTTTAAGGATTATAAGAATGAAGAATTTAATCTTGATTCAGTGGATATGCAGAAGCAAGTAGTAGAGGTACTTGGTAAATGTGAGGCAGTAATTGAAGGGAGAAAGAGAGAATTACAGCTATTAGATGATTTGATCAAAGCCCGATTTGTCGAATTCTTTGGTGACCCGGTGTTGAATGAAAAAGGTTGGATAACTAAACCTTTATTAGATATGGGAAACTGCAAAAATGGAATGAATTTTCATTATGATGATTGCGGAGTAGAAATAAACTGTTTAGGAGTAGGGGATTTCAAGGATTTGTCTGTAATAGACAATACCTCGCAGCTTCCCACAGTATCATTAAATGAAATGCCATCGGAAGAATACTTGCTGAAAGATGATGATATTGTGTTTGTTCGTTCAAATGGAAACAAAGCATTAGTGGGAAGAAGTGTAGCAGTATACCCAGGTGACGTTACAACTACTTTTAGTGGATTTTGTATTAGATATAGAAAACATGACGAGGCGGTTACAATTCCATATTTATTGAGAGTATTAAAGACGGATTCGATAAGGAGAAAGATGGCTGGACGTGGTGCGAATATTCAAAATTTGAATCAACAGCTTTTAGGTACTTTGATAATACCTGTTCCACCTATTGAATTTCAGAACGAATTTTCAGACTTTGTTGAACAAGTCGACAAATCAAAAGTTGTCTATCAGGGTTATTCTCAATATATTGCATAAATGTTATAATATAAATGGACATACATATTTAATTGCTAACTAAAACACCTACAAATTGTGTTGGGGGATAAAGTATGGTTACTAATTTTGATTACCTGAAAAATGAATCGAGATTCTCTGATTTTGCAGAGGTTGCAATTTCTGCTGAAAAGATTATTTTAATTGATCCGCAGGCAAGTATTATTAATTGCCGCAGGGCAATGGAATTTGCTGTCAAATGGATGTATTCCGTAGATGAAGAGCTGGAAATGCCATATCAGGATAATTTACAGAGCCTGATGAATAATGAAGACTTCAGAGACATTGTAGGACCGGATATCTGGAAGCGTATGGATTATATCCGTCGATGTGGAAACAATGCTGCACACAGCAATAAGAAACTGGGAAAAGATATTGCGATGCTGTGTCTCGAAAATCTTTTTATTTATCTGGATTTTGTGGCATGCTGTTATTCTGGTAATTATGAAGAACGAACTTTTGACAGATCAGTTTTGACAGAGCGTATTGAAAAAGCAAAGGAATCTAAAAAGTTAGCGGATGCTACAAAGGAGCAGCTTGTCAGAGAGCAGGAAAGAACAGCACAGCAGGAGCTGGATCTGAAAAAACTGATAAAGGAAAATGCATCCTTAAAAGAAGAACTTTCTGCCCGCAGACAGGAACAACAGCAGACCTATGTCCCCAAACCACTTGATTTATCTGAATATAAAACGCGGAAGCTTTACATTGATGTAATGCTTATGGATGCGGGGTGGATACAGGGAAAAGACTGGATGAATGAAGTAGAGCTCCGGGGAATGCCTAATAAATCAGAGGTAGGTTATGCAGATTATGTGCTCTATGATGATATGCACCGACCGCTGGCACTGATTGAAGCGAAAAGAACGTGTGTAGATGTATCCAAAGGGCGACAACAGGCAAAACTATATGCGGATTTATTGGAAAAGCAATATGGAAGAAGACCTGTTATTTTCCTGACCAATGGATTTGAAACACATATTATTGATGGAAGATATCCGGAAAGAAAATGTGCAGCCATTTATTCAAAGCGTGATCTGGAAAAGTGGTTTAATCTGTTATCCATGCGAACAAGTCTGCGACATGTTGTTGTAGACAAAAATATAGCAGGACGTTACTATCAGGAAGCAGCAATTAAGGCAGTCTGTTCAAATATGGATGAAAAGAACAGAAGAAAAGCACTTTTGGTCATGGCGACAGGATCGGGAAAAACGCGAACAGTAATAGCACTGTGTGATGTACTGTTAAAAGCCGGATGGATAAAAAATATTTTATTTTTGGCGGATCGTAACTCATTGGTTACACAGGCGAAACGAAGTTTTGTAAATTTATTGCCAAATCTTTCCTGTACAAATTTAGTGGAAGAGAAGGAAAACTATAATGCACATTGCGTATTTTCCACTTATCAGACAATGATGCATTGTATCGATACAGTAAATGACGATGATGGAAAGCTATTCACCTGTGGGCATTTTGATCTTGTAATATGTGATGAAGCGCATAGATCAATTTATAATAAGTACAGAGATATATTCACATATTTTGATGCACCATTGGTAGGGCTTACAGCAACACCGAAAGATGAAATTGATAAGAATACCTATGAAATTTTTGAATTGGAAAATGGTGTTCCCACATATGGATATGATCTGGCGCAAGCAGTCAAAGATGGATATCTTGTAGACTATGTTTCAGTGGAATCAAAGCTGAAATTTATTGAGGAAGGGATCGTATACGACGAATTATCAGAGGAAGATAAAGAAATATATGAAGACACATTTGAGGATGAGAATGGAAACATTCCTGAAGCGATTGAATCATCAAGACTAAATACATGGATTTTTAACGAGGATACGATCAAGCAGGTTTTAAATGTTTTGATGACAGAGGGACTTAAAATTGAATACGGTCAGAAAATCGGAAAGACCATTATTTTTGCAAAGAATCACGATCATGCAGAAAAAATATGGGAAGTGTTCTGTAAAGAATATCCACATCTTCCGGACTATGCGAAAGTAATTGATAATTACATGACTTATGCACAAAGCGCAATTGATGAATTCTCTGATCCAAAGAAAATGCCACAGATAGCAATTTCTGTAGATATGTTAGATACCGGTATAGATGTTCCGCAGGTTTTGAATCTTGTATTTTTTAAAAAGGTTATGAGTAAGGCAAAGTTTTGGCAGATGATCGGTCGTGGAACAAGATTGTGTCCGAGGCTTTTGGATGGAGAGGACAAGCAAAAGTTCTATATTTTTGATTTTTGCGGAAACTTTGAGTTTTTCAGATTAAATAAAGGAAAGGCATCAGCAAGTGAAATTGCATTACAGGGGGCAATTTTTAATTATAAGTTTGAGATAATTTATAAGTTACAGGATATTGCATATCAAGAAGACAGATTGATCGCATATCGAAAAGCATTAGTTTCGCAGGTAAGCGAACAGGTACGGGAGCTGCCTAGAGATAACTTCTCGGTAAAACAGCATTTGAAATATGTGGAATTATATTCTGCAGAGTCAAATTATCAATCATTAACTTATGAGGACACATTGCTGGTACGTGAGGAAGTAGCACCTCTTATATTACCGGGAGGAGAAGATGCAAGTGCTGCAAGATTTGATGCACTTATGTATCGGATCGAACTTGCCTATCTGATAGGAAAGAAAGATACAAGAGCCAGAAGCGATCTCTATAAAAAAGTAAAAGGAGTAGCTGGAGTAGCCAATATTCCGGAGATTCAGGCACAATCAGAGATGATCAATAAAATATTGCATACAGATTATGTGGATCAAGCCGGAATTGATGAATTTGAAGAAATCAGAGAAAAACTGCGAAATTTGATGAAATATATTCAGACAGGAACGATCAAGTATGTGACAAATTTTACAGATGAGCTTTTATCAATAGAATGGAAAGAGTCAGAGCTTGAGAATGATGAACTGAAAAATTACAAAGCAAAAGCTGAATATTATATCAGACAACATCAGGATAATATTGTAATTGCAAAATTAAAAACAAATAAACCTTTAACGAGCAGTGATGTTGCCAGTCTGGAAGAAATTCTTTGGAAAGAAGTTGGTACAAAACAAGACTACGAAAATGAAATCGGTACAAAACCATTGGGTGAATTTGTCCGAGAAATTGTGGGACTTGATATGAATGCTGCTAAGGAGGCTTTTTCCGAATATCTGACTGATACAAGTCTTGACAGCAGGCAGATATACTTTGTGAATCAGATTGTGGAATATATTATTCATAATGGAATGCTGACGGATTTTTCAGTGCTTCAAGAGTCTCCATTTACAGATCAGGGAAGTGTAGCAGAAATCTTTTCTGATATGTCACTGTGGATGGGTATTAAAAAAGTAATTGATACAATTAATGCCAATGCTGCAGCATAGGCAGACTATAAGAAAAAATGGAGAGAAAGACAGCATCTGACCATGCGAATGTAACAGACATATTAGAAGCTCTTAGAGCTTCTTTATGTCTGTTATTTGAGCATGGAAAGATGCTGTCTTTCTCTCTCTAAATAAAATATGGATTACTATAAACAAATATCAACTATGGCAATTCTGCACAAAACACATTTGCTTACATTGTACAAAATCACAATGCTGCACAAAAATGTCCAATTTTGACAGTAAACCAAGAGCTCTTTGACAGAACAAATCCTCCCTCCTTGTTATAATCAGAACATAAATTGCGAGCAGTTAATTGAGAAGGAAAGGAGGAGGAAGATGAGAAAGCAATGTCATAACCCTTACATGCCGCTTTGGGAACATGTACCGGACGGCGAACCCCATGTATTCGGAGACAGATTGTATGTCTTTGGCAGCCATGATCTGGAAAACGGCAATGAGTTCTGCGAACAGGATTACGTCTGCTGGTCGGCTCCGGTAACGGATTTGTCGGACTTGCGCTGTGACGGTGTGATCTATAAAAAAGAACAGGATCCGTACAATCAAGATGCATTGCCGCTGTATGCACCGGATGTTGTAAAAGGACCGGATGGCAGATACTACTTATACTACTGTATCAAGTTTCAGGATTCCATCAACGTGGCGGTCTGCGATACCCCGGCGGGCGAATACCGGTTTTATGGCAGAGTCCATTATGAGGACGGCCGTGTGATGGCGGAGAACCAGCCATATGATCCATCCCTGATCTGCACAAAGGACGGTATTTTCCTGTATTTTGGATTTGCTCCCTGTATGATCAATATTCCACGATATAAAGGACAGGACTTAAAAGGCGGAAGCGTTTTACAGCTTGCCGACGATATGCTGACAGTACAAAAAGGACCGGAAGTGATCCTGCCGAGTAAAAACTACGGAAAGGGCACAAGCTTTGAAGGAAATGAGTACTTTGAAGGTCCATCCATCCGTTATATCAACGACAAATATTATCTGGTATATTCTTCTGTCAATACCCATCAGCTCTGTTATGCGGTCAGCGAGAAACCAATGGAAGGCTTTACCTACGGAGGTGTGATCGTAAGCAACGGAGATGTCGGTTATCAGGGCAGAAAAGAAGAAGATAAGCTGATGAGCGTGGGAAACAATCATGGCGGACTTGTTTGTGTAAACGATCAATGGTACATTTTCTATCATCGTCACACTTACTTAAACCAGTACAACAGACAGGCATGTGCGGAAAAAGTTTATTTCAGACCGGACGGCAGTATCCCACAGGTAACGATCACGACAAGCGGTATGAATCCGGAACCGTTATCCGGAAATGCCACATATCCGGCAGTTTACTGCTGTAATCTGACAAACGGACATATGGGGCCGCTTTCTTCGCTGGGACGTACCAATCCGGAGGTGGATTTCCCGTATCTGACAAGTGTAGAGGATGAACGCTACATAACCAATGTCAAGGATGGAGATCTGATCGGCTACAAATATATCAATCTTGCCGAGACAAAGAAAGTTAGCATAAGCTACCTCTCTGACGGAGAAGGAAAGCTTGAGATCTATACGGAAAACGGCAGACAGAAAGAAGAAATCAATCTGCCGAAGACGGACAAATGGACGTGGGCAGATGCCAAGACAGCTTTTACGGAGGAGAAGGAACTGTATTTTGTTTATAAAGGAACAGGAAGCATTTCCCTTCTGACCCTGCGGCTGGAAGCATAATACAAATTCAAAAGAAAAGGAGAAAAACTATGAAAGAGAATAACAAACCTTCATGGCGTGAGATCATTTCATTTGCACTTGGTGACGGTGGTTGTAACCTTGTCTGGACAACGATCGGATCCTATCTGACATTATATTATACAGACAGCGTTGGACTGGCTGCAGCAACAATCGGTACTTTAATGCTTTTAACAAGATTACTGGACGGTATTTCCGATCTGATCATGGGAAGTATCATCGACAGAACACATACCCGCTGGGGTAAAGCAAGACCATGGATTTTATGGACAGCAATCCCGATGGGACTCGGACTTGTGCTGATGTTCAGCGTTCCCGGTTCACTGACGAGCGGCGGCAAACTGACCTATGCATGTATCAGTTATGTGATCATGGCAGTTGTTGTTTATACAGCCTGTAACCTGGCATATAATACACTGCTTTCTCTGGAAGCACCGAATCCAAAGGATCGTGTTACGATGAGCTCCATTCGTTTCTTCGTCACAATGTCAGTTGTATTATTCATCAATTACAACTGCAACAACTTTGTTGCAAAATTCGGCTGGACAGGTATGGCAGCTATCTTCGGTACGATCGGTGCAGTACTGCTTCTGATCACTTTCCTTGGCACAAAGGAACGTACCAATATTGAAAAGAACTCTGCAAAAGTAGAAGAAAAAGACAAGATGAGTGTTGGGGAATCTTTCAAGATCCTGTTCAAAAACAAATATTTCTTATTACTGGCAATTGTATTTGTTATCAACTATACAGTACTTGGCGTCAACAACGGACTTCGTATCTACTATGCAAGAGACGTACTTGGTAACGCCGGTCTGATGGGTACTTTAACACTTTGCTTCATTTTACCGAAGCTGATCGGTAACCTGATCTACCCATATATCAACAAGTTACTCGGTAAATGGAAGAGCATGATGATCGGTTATGTGATCGAGCTGGCAGGCGTTCTGATCATGGGTCTGACACAGACAAGCTTTACAACAGCAGTCATCGGTCTGATCTGCCTCGGTATCGGTGGTATTCCACACAATGCAGGATTATTTGCAATGGTAGCAGATGTTGTTGACTACGGCGAATGGAAAACAGGTGTCCGTCTGGACGGTCTGACAAACTCTGCAACTTCATTCGGTATGAAGGTTGGTGCAGGTCTTGGTTCCGCATTAGTCGGCTGGGGACTTGCATGGGCAGCATATGACGGAAAGCTTGCAGCACAGACAGCAGCAACGATCGCAGGTATCAAATCCGTATTTACATTTGTACCGGCAGTTCTGATCGTGATCGGTCTTGTGACATTATTCTTCTGTAACCTGGATAAGATCTATCCACAGATCGCAGCAGGTCTTGCAAAAAAGAAAGAGAACAAGTAGAGTATACGGAAATCCCATATTGTAGAAAACCTAAGCAGGGAAACGGAGTTGCAATATTGTTTGCAGCTCCGTTTTTCGGTATACTGTTTACAGAGAATGGGGATTTGAGGCGCAGATGTGCAAGCACGTCTGAAAAGAGGTAAGGAGGCTGTTATGTATTCCGTCTATGAAAGTATCAATTATGATTCCAACCTGCTGGTGAATGCATTCGTGACACCGATCGAAAGCAGCACGTTTCACTGGCATAATGAATATGAGCTTCTGGGTGTCCTGCGGGGCAGTATCAGTGTACATATCCAGTCGGAGGAATGCCTTCTTGCGCAGGGAGATCTGCTTCTGATCAATCCAAATGAGATCCATGCCTTTCAGAATCCGCAGAAGGAGGAAAATCTCTGTATGATCCTGCAGATCAAGCCGGAGCTGTTTCATGCGGATGATAAGGACAATTCGGAGATACGGTTTTATGTAAGCAGTGTGACAGAGGATGAGCCGGTGGTCGGCTATCAGCATTTTTTCAGGCGGATGGCAAAGATCGCTTATGAGACATTGAATGAGGAAAAGCATGCCAGATTCCGTGTCAGGGCAGAGCTTTGCTGTCTGATCGCGGATCTGTTCGATTATGCTGTCTATGATATCCGCTATCGGGACAGTGCTGCGGAAGATGGCAGAGAAACGATCATTCAGGCAATTTCCTACATTGAAGAATATATGGCGGAAGATGAGCTGGCGGAGCTTTTATGCCACAAGCTGGGAATGAGCAGAAAGACGCTGGACAGAAGCAGCCGGGCAGTGCTGGGCATGACGATCAAAGAGGTGATCGATGATCTGCGGCTGGAGAAAGCAAAGGAGCTTCTGAAAAATACGAATAAAAATATGAGTTATATACTGGATGCCTGTGGGTTTGGCTCAGAGAAGACGTTTTACCGTACTTTTCACCAGAAAACAGGACTGACGCCGAAGGAATTCAGAGAGAAGGGACAGCACCAGAGTCATAATGATGTCCTGAAGGGCTATCTGGATTTCAGTATTCCGGAGGCAAGGGCGATTTTGCGGGAGGTAATAAGGCAACATGAGTAAGCAGGAAACAACAGATTACAGAGCTTATCGAAGTACATTTACAAAAAAGGCACAGCAGATCGTGCAAAAGCTGTCTCTGGAAGAAAAAATATATTTGATGAGTGGGCTTCGGACGATGGAAGAGGTGCGGAAATCCATTCAGAAAAAGGTCAACACACATTATAATGAAGTACCGTACCGGGCAGGCGGAATAGACGGAAAAGTACCGCCGGTTTTATTTGCCGATGGCACCAAAGGTGTTGTCTGCGACAGGAAAATGTACACCTGTTTTCCTGTTGAGTCGATGCGTGGCGCTTCCTTTGATCCGATGCTGGAAAAGGAGATCGGAGAGGCAATCGGTGCGGAAGTATTATTAGCAGGTGCTAACTTGTTTGGCGGCGTCTGTGTGAATCTGCCGTATCATCCGGGCTGGGGCAGGGCACAGGAAACCTTTGGAGAAGATCCATATTTACTGGGAGAAATGGGAGCGGCTCTGGTAGAAGGTGTACAGACAACGGGAGTGATCGCCTGTGTGAAGCATTTTGCCTTTAATTCGATGGAAAATGCCCGCTTTGAAGTTGATATAACATGCGATAAGAAGGCAGAGCAGGAAGTCTTTTTATCACAGTTTAAAAGATGTGTGGAAGCAGGGGCAGGTGCTGTGATGAGCTCCTATAACAGCTATCGGGGACAGATGTGCGGGCAGAATGCCTATCTGCTGCGGGAAGTTTTAAAAGAAGACTGGCAGTTTGACGGATTTACCTTAAGTGATTTTAACTGGGGGATCAAGGATACGGTCACAGCAGCAAATGCGGGCATGGATCTGGAAATGCCGAATACGTATTATTATGGAAAGAAACTTCTGGAAGCCGTGCACTTTGGCAGTGTTTCCGAAAAAGTGATCGATGAAGCGGCGCTTCGGATCGTGCGGACACTTCTGGCACATGAAGAGAAGATAAGGCAGTATGGAAAGATCGATGCGGAAAGGCAGCTCTGGGATGACAGACAGCTTGCGAAAAAAAGTGCGCTGGCCGGTATCACGCTTCTGCGGAATCGGAATGGAATTCTGCCGCTTTCCGGCAGATGTCACAAGATCGTTGTGATCGGCAGACTGGCAGATGAGGATGTAACGGGGGATCGCGGCTCCAGTCAGGTATATCCGCCTTATCAGGTGACAATCCTGCAGGGCATCTTAGAACAGGCAGGGCAGGAAGTGATCTATTACAGGGGAGAAAGTCTTTCCCACTGTAAAAGACTGGCAAAAGAAGCGGATGCAGTGATCGTTGTAGCGGGAAACAGTGCAGCGGAGGAAGGCGAATATGTCTATGCGGATATGGAAGAGCTGTATGTTAAAAGTATGGGCGGTGACAGGACACAGGGGATCGCACTTCCGACGCATGACAGGGAAATCCTGTCCGCTGTGGCACAGGTCAGACAGGATGCAATTGTGGTGCTTGTTGGTGGCAGCTCCTTTACGATGGAAGACTGGATCGGACAGACAGGGGCGCTGCTCATGGCTTACTATCCGGGCATGGAAGGCGGTCATGCACTGGCAGATGTTCTGTTTGGCAAGGAAAATCCGGGCGGAAAACTGCCGTTTGTGATTCCACAGAGCGGGGCAGATCTGCCGCAGGTAGACTGGTCTGCCACGCAGCAGGAATATCTGGGGCTGGCAGGATATCGTAAGCTGCTTGCGGAAGGAAAACAGCCGCTTTTTCCGTTTGGCTTTGGCTTGTCTTACACCACTTTTGCACTGACGGAGGAGGCACTGGAATGTGGGCAGGGAGAAGCGGAAAAAGCTGTGATATGCGTTACCGTTCAAAATACAGGAAAGAGAGCAGGCAGTGAAGTGGTACAGATCTATGCTGCCTATGAGGAAGAAGTACAGAGGCTTTGCCGCTTTGAGAAGGTTTTCCTGCAGGCGGGTGAAAAAAGGCAGCTACGCATGGCAGTTTCAGCAGATGATCTGCAGGGGTATGACAGCTTATCCGGGCGGATGTGCTTCAGACCGGGCATGTATCGGTTTTTTGCCGGAACAGACAGTTGTGCCAAATGTTTAGGGAATTTTAACTTGGGGTAGAAGTCTGCCTGTGTTATAATGGTGGAAAAAGGAAAAAGAAAGGCGAATTATGATCAAACTATTATTACTTGGTTCCTGCGTGATCTTAACATGTATTCTCTGTAACCGTCTGACAAGCAGGATCGGTGTTCCGATGCTGTTTGCATTTATTCTGCTTGGTATGCTGTTTGGTTCGGAGGGTATTTTACATATTCCGTTCGACAACTTTGCTTTTGCCGAAAATATGTGTACCATAGCCCTGATCTTCATTATGTTTTACGGTGGCTTCGGTACCAGATGGAAGGCGGCAAAGCCGGTTGCCGGCAAGGCACTTCTTTTATCCAGTGTGGGTACGGTTCTGACAGCGGTTCTGACCGGACTGTTCTGCCATTTCGCACTGGGCTTTGGCCTTCTGGAAGGTCTTCTTGTAGGAGCGGTTCTCGGCTCCACAGATGCGGCAAGCGTATTTTCCGTGCTGCGTAGTAAAAAATTATCCCTGAAAAACAATACAGACTCCTTACTGGAGGTGGAAAGCGGTTCCAACGATCCCTTTGCCTATATGCTGACCATCATCATTTTGACTATGATGCAGGGCAATGCGGAGGGCATGGCGTTTGATATTCTGGGCATGGTATTTGCACAGGTGCTGTTTGGTGCAGTGATCGGTATCGTACTGGCACTTCTGACCGGTTTTATGCTGGAACGGATCGATTTTGGCGTGAGCGGATTCGATACGGCATTTGTACTGGCAGCAGCACTTTTATCTTATGCACTGCCGTCTGCGATCGGCGGAAATGGGTATCTGAGTGCGTATCTGATGGGTATTATACTCGGAAATCGCAATGTCAGCCATAAAAAAGTACTTGTCAATTTCTTCGACGGACTGACAAGTCTTATGCAGATGTTCATTTTCTTTATGCTGGGTCTTCTGTCTTTCCCATCCAAGATCCTGGCGGTTTGTGTTCCCGGGCTTCTGATCGCAGTATTTCTGACCTTTGTTGCCAGACCGTTAGCCGTGGCTTTGATCCTGACACCGCTCCGGGCAAAACCGCAGCAGCAGCTTCTGACTGCATGGGCGGGGCTGCGTGGCGCAGCGTCCATTGTATTTGCCATTATGGCAACAAGAAGCGGCGCAGTGCTTTCCCATGATCTGTTCCATATTGTATTTTGCGTGGTACTCGTATCCATACTGTTCCAGGGAAGTCTGCTGCCTTTCTGTGCGAAAAAGCTGCATATGATCGATGAGAGCAGGGATATTCTGACGACCTTTACGGATTACAGTGATGAAACGGATGTGCATTTTATTGACATTCCGGTAAGCGAAGGACATCCATGGATCGGGTTGACGGTAAAGGATCTGAATCTGCCGCCGGGAACACTGCTTGTCTTCCTGAATCATCCGGGTGAAAAAAGCACTGTACCAAACGGTGATACAGTGCTTCGGGAAGGAGATGTTCTTGTACTTGGTGCAACCGCCTATGCGGGTAAGGACGATATTCATCTGACCCAGATCCATGTCGATGACACACACACATGGCGGGATAAACGCCTCTGTGAGATCCGACTGCCGAAAAACAGTCTGATCATTTTAGTGAGGAGAGGCGGACAGACGATCATACCGAACGGAGATACTAAAGTACTGAGCGGGGATGAACTGGTCTGCAATACGGTACATTAGTGATCTGCATGCTGCTTTTTGCTGTGGCTTGCTGCGATCCAGAAAATAAAAGCTAGGAATGCAGCTGCAATACACATCCATGGGATCAGATATCGAAGCCCCTTTGGGGCAAACAGATCATAATAGCCTTTCAAGTAGATCACAACAATGATAATGGGAAGTCCCCATGTTATGTAGTAACGCATCTTTGCAGGGAATGAAAGTCCGTTTCCTGCATTTGCTTCGTGTATAAAATTATCCCAGCCCCAGCCATGCTTTGTTGTACAGAACAGGACATAGCACAGAGAGCCGAGTGGCAGAAGATTGCTGGAAACAAGGAAATCTTCCAGATCCATGATGTTCGTGCCCGGTCCGAGCGGCTGAAATCCGGAAAGGACATTAAAGCCGAGAATACACGGAAGAGAAAGCAGGATGATTGCGAATACATTACAAATGACGGCCTTCTTTCTGGAAAAGCCCCACAGATCAATGGCAAAGGAAATAATATTTTCAAATACCGCGATCACTGTAGAAAGTGCGGCAAAGGAAAGGAACAGGAAGAACAGTGTGCCCCAGATCCGTCCACCGGTCATCTGATTAAAAATGTTCGGGAGCGTAATGAAGATCAGGGATGGCCCTGCATCCGGTTCGATACCGAAGGAGAAGCAGGCAGGAATGATGATAAGACCTGCCATCAGTGCAACAAAGGTATCCAAAAGTGTGATGCTGAGTGCTTCACCGGATAACGAACGTTCCTTATCCAGATAACTGCCAAAGATCGCCATGGCACCAATGCCGATGCTGAGGGTAAAAAATGCCTGGGACATGGCAGCAAAGATGACATTGCCGATGCCCTTTGCCTGCATGGCAGTAAAATCAGGTACAAGATAAAATCTGATACCGGTTCCGGAACCCGGCAGTAAGCAGGAGTGAACTGCAAGGACGAGGATCAGACCAAGCAGACAGATCATCATTACCTTTGTGATACGCTCCACACCGTTTTTCAGACCGAGGGAGCAGATGGCAAATGATAAGACAACTGCAATGATCATAAAAAGGATCATAGTGCCCGGAGAAGCCAGCATATTACTAAAGTAAGAGGAAACCTGCTCGGTTGTCATAGACTGACTTGTCAGGGAGCCTGTCAGATAACGGAAAAAGTAATACAGCATCCAGCCGGTTACCATGGTGTAATACATCATCAGTAGGTAGCAGCCGGCCATTCCGATATAGCCGTTGTAGTGCCAGCGCCGGCCCTTTGGCTCTAACTTGCGGAAGGAAGTGGCACAGCTTTTCTGGCTGCCTCTGCCGACTGCAAATTCGCAGACGATGATCGGATAGCCCAGAATCACTAAAAATACCAGATAAATTGCAATAAATGCAGCACCGCCGTACTGTCCGCACATATAAGGAAACTTCCACACATTTCCAAGTCCGACCGCACAGCCTGCGGATACAAGGATAAATCCCAGCCGGGATCCGAATTTTTCTCTTTCCATAACTTATAAATCCTCCTGGTGAAATAAAGCAGCGCCGGCATATCCGCATCGGAAATGCCCCATCAGCGCAACACTCCCTATTATAGCGAGAAATAAGTAAGAAGGCAATGAAAATAATCAGCGGAAAGAGAAGCGGAAATAATTAGCGGAAAGAGACGCCGGAAGAGCCGGGAAAAGTGTGCCCGGCATTGAAATATCAGGGGAAAGCAGATATAATGATAAATAGATGCAACACGGAAGAAATAAGTTGTAAATAATGCGCAGGAGGCATGGAAATGAAAATTGCATTTACAGATATGGAAGAAGAAATACTGCCGGCATTTAAAGGCGGCGAAAAGGAATACAGGGCGAAGCGCTACGGCGATGAAGCCTGCAAGATCATGAGTGGCAGACTGATCCCGGGTGCATCCATCGGTTATCATAAGCATACCGAAGATTATGAAGTGATCTTTATCACAGCAGGGGAAGGCAAGGTATTATATGACGAAGAAGAGATCCGCTTAAAAGCCGGTGACTGCCATTACTGCCCGCAGGGACATGCACATTCCCTGATCAATGACAGTGATGCAGACCTGACTTTTTATGCAGTCGTACCTGTCGCATGACCTGCCCGTTTTTTACAAAATAAATATGGCAGGATGTAGAGCAGAAGTATGCGGTAAATGATATAAAAAGAAGAAAAGAAGGAATAACGATGAAAGTTTTAATGGTAAACGGAAGTTCAAAGCCAAACGGCTGTACGGCAACAGCTTTGCAGGAGATCGCAAAGGTGTTGAGAGAAGAAGGAATCGACAGTGAGATCGTATGCTTAGGCGGAGGACCGCTGCGTGACTGTATCGGTTGTCTGGGCTGTACAAAGCTGGACGGACAGTGTGCATTTAACGATGATTGCATCAATGAAATTCTGGAAAAGGCAAAGACCTGTGACGGTTTTATTTTTGGTACGCCGGTTTATTATGCGCATCCGAGCGGCAGAGTGTTGTCTGCACTGGATCGGATGTTCTACGCAGGCAAAAAATATTTTATGCATAAGCCGGGCGCAGCAATCGCCTCTGCAAGAAGAGCCGGTACAACGGCTTCCATCGATGCACTGAATAAATATTTCACGATCGCGGAAATGCCGGTCGTATCTTCCTCTTACTGGAATATGGTACACGGCAATAAGCCGGAGGAAGTGCTGCAGGATGCGGAAGGTCTGCAGGTAATGCGTAATCTGGGCAGAAATATGGCATGGCTTTTGAAGTGCCTTGAGGCAGGCAGAAATACCGGTGTTGCTGTTCCGGTAAATGAATATGACAACAAAACGAACTTCATCAGATAGGGATAAAGAGACATGGCTATAGCTGAAACCGAACGGAATGCAGAACTGTTGCTTGAAAAAATATTTTACTATATGAATCGTCTTGTGGATGAAAGAGAATTTTCCACCACTATTCAGACGCTGACGGAAATGGGAAAAACGCTCGTCAATGCAGATCGTGCCTCCTTCTGGTTCTGGGATAAGAGAAAGGGAGAGCATTGGACGATCGTGGCACTGGATCATGCAAGGATCACAGTTCCTGAAGGACGGGGCATCGTAGGTGCCAGCATTACCACGGGTGAGACGATACTGATCGCAGATGCAGGCGCAGATCCCCGTTTTGACAGTTCTGTTGACAGAAGCGGCGGTTACGATACAAGATCAGTGCTCTGTATGCCGGTGACGGATTCCCGCGGGCGGGTGATCGGAGCCTATCAGGCGATCAATAAGTTAAACGGAGACGGAACTGTCGGCGTGTTTACGGAAGAGGATAAAAAGAGACTGGCACTGGCAGCCGTTTACTGCGGCAAGACGTTGGAATCGTATCTGCTCCTTTCCGAAAACCAGACTGATCTGACAACAAAGCTGCGGAACAGGAAGGGTTTTTATGAGTATTACAATAAAAGAGTATTGCCGTATCTGATCGCACATCCGGTATCGGTTGCGATGGGAGACATTGACTTCTTTGATATCACCAATCAGATTTACGGATCTGCAGGTGGTGATGAGGTCCTTCGGAGCATTGCGGATCTGATGCTGTATCATGTGGAAATTGATGATGAAGTGATCCGGTGGGAAAACGACCGGTTTGTGCTGTTATTATCAGGTAAGACCGCACAGAAGGCAAAACAGGAGATAGACGACTTAAGAAAGACAATTGAGGAAACTGTATTTGCACACAGAGGGCATGAGATCCATGTGACGATGTCATTTGGTATCTGTGAATTGGATTATGAAAAATCATCCGATGAGAATCTGGCATTTGTGGAGACTGCATTGCAGCGGGCAAAAGAAGCCGGACGCAACACAGTCTGTATTGCCGAAAAATAAAAAAGATAAGCTGTAGCCTGTTTACTGGGACAGAAGACCGGAATAATAGAGCGAGTCCTTTGCTTCGATCGCGATATGTTCGGTATTCTGTGCCAGTATTTTTTTATAAGCGGAAGGCGTATAGCCGATATATTTTTTGAAAAGCTTATTAAAATAGCTGCTGGAATTAAAACCGACCTTCAGTGCAATATCTGAGATGGAAAGAGTGCTGCTATCCTGCGCAAGCAGATCAACCGCAGAATAAATCCTGTATTTCAGCAGGTAGTCAAACGGAGTCAGCTGCAGGCAGCGTTTAAAGCAACGACAGCATTCGCTCTTACTGATATGGATACTGTCTGCAATATCCTGCAAGGTAATCGGTTCTTCGTAATGCTCCATAATATAGGTAATTGCGGCTTTGGTTCTGGATTCGTCCAGTACAACCTGCGGATCATAAGCCGGAATATGATCATGCGGCAGATCCTGGATATGGTTCAGGAGCAGAAGCCAGATCTGGATCAGATAGCTTTTGGTCAAAAGCTCATAGCCAAAAGATTTCTGCAGGTTGATCTTAATGATCTCACTTGTCAGCATAGAAATAGAGTGGTCATCCTCTTTTTTATCATTCATGACATAAGAACGCAGACCGGGCGTATTGGTGACCGGCAGAAGATATGCGGATGAAAAAACAGAATGTCCGTAACCAAATATATAATTGGGGCTGAATACGATCGAATGGAAGATACAATTCTGCTCATTATGCGGATGCACGGAATGCATCACATTGCGGTTGATAAAAAGTGTATCGCCAGGCGATAAGACATACATATTATCACCGACTGAAAATTCAGCGGCTCCTTCCTTTATTACGATCAGTTCTATCTCACTATGCCAGTGCCAGTGGATCAGATTCAGATACATCATGTTCAGATCAATACGGTATACCGCAACAGGGTAGTCAAGGCTGCCATGCTGTTTCATTTCATACAGATCTTCACGGACCTGTATTGTTCCTTTGTTGTTTTTTTCCATTTGTTTGCTCCCTAATACACTTTCATTCCTCTTCCTACTATGGTATCATAAAAAAATGTCAGGGTCAAAATGATGTTAAATTTCTTTACCATGGAAGGAGCTTTTTGATGAACAAAAGAATTGTTTCCATAATTAGCTTTATGTTAACCATAATGATGACAGTGAATGCTATAGCAGCAGTTCCGGTTTCGGGAGAAAACGGTCAAAATACGTTATACAGTGCTGTGAGTAACTCATATGGAGCGGATGCAGAATCTGTTTCAGTGAGTGATGATTCATTAAGTGATAACACGATCAGCGGTGACTCGTTAAGTGATAATACGGTCAGTGGTGATTCCATCAGTGACAATACAATTAGTGTTAATACAGTCAGCGGAGACTTGGTCAGTGATAATACAATCAGCCGGAACATGGTGGATGCAGGCGATGATCTGGCGGCAGAACAGGCGGCTGTTTTTTCCCTGCAGACTGCAACAACTGTGATGAAAGATATCGGACACACGGTAGCGGCGGTTTTTACAAAAAGTGTGAAAAAGCCTGCACAGGTTAAAAAGCTGACACTGAAAAATCCTGCAAAGGGAAAGCTGCGGATCCGTTATCAGAAGGTAACGGGGGCAAAAGGTTATGAGATCGTTTATGCGACAAATCGTTCATTTACGGCATCAAAGATCGTACTGGACGTGAAAAAGACGAAGACGGATATTACAGAGCTGCCACAGGGTAAAACGTATTATGTGAAAGTCCGTGCTTATAAAACGGATGAAAACGGGAAAAAGATCTACGGTAAATACAGTAGTAAAAAGAAGCTTACGATCAAAAGAGGCGTGGCGGAGGTCGAGGCGAAAAAGGGAACTGCAAAGCTGGGCAGTGTAAAGTTGTCAGATGCCTCTACGGTAAAAGCGGCTGCAAAGATAAAGAAAAGGGTAAAGAGCAGTGATGAATATTATTACTTGTTTGCGCTGGACTCTTACCAGAATAAAGTGAGCGGACTGAAACCGGTTGCAAAAGCCGCAAAGAAGAAAAGTGTGACCTTTACCTTACCGCTTCAGAAGGAGACAAAGAATTCCGTTTTACAGAAGAAGTTTGTGGTAGCGGTTAAAAAGGGCAGAAAATACATAATACTCAGTGATGCCATGTATATTACCAATCCGGAAAGGACTGCTTATTTTTCCTATCCTTTTCCAACAGCACCTTCTAAGAAGGGACTGCAGATCAATGCGGATATGATGCCAGATGTAGAGGAGCTGGGCGTCAAAAATACAGCCTACAATATCATTTTGTCGGATATTATCGCAACTGCCGGACAGCGCAATGCGCAGGAGGGGATTTCCTATGAATATAATGGAAAAACTTACTGGTTTTCCAGATCTGCAGTGCAGGGATATGACTCACTTTTCCTGAAAACAAGAGCGGAAAATATGGTTGTGACGGGTATTCTGCTTCTGGGCTACAGAAGTGATCTGACATATCTGATCGCACCAAAGGGCAGAAGTCAGGGCCATCAGTACTATATGTTTAACACAAAGTCAAAGAAAGCAAGGCTGCAGATGGAAGCAACTTGTAGTTTCCTGGCAGAACGCTACAGCGGAAATGCTTATGTGACCAACTGGGTGGTCGGTAATGAAGTAAATGCTTATCAGGACTGGAATTATGCAGGACTGAAAAATATACAGGAGTATGCCAGGGCTTACGCTGAAGAATACAGACTGGTTGCAACCTGCATGAAGAGCATGTACCAGAATGCAAGGGTATACATTTCTCTGGATAATAACTGGACAAGAACGACAACAGGAGTATATGCGGGTAAAAAGTTCTTAAACCTGTTTGCACAGGAACTGGAAAAGGAAGGAAAAATAGGATTTCATATTGCTTACCATCCTTATTCCTATCCGCTTACAACGGCAGATTTTTGGAACGATACAAGCGGGCTGGCCGGAAAAGGATCAAAAGCTAAGGTTATAACGATGGCTAATCTTTCCGTTATGACAAATTATGTGAAGAAAACATATGGAGAAAACACGAGGATCCTGCTGTCGGAAACCGGATTTTCTTCCGGACAGTCGGAACAGATCCAGGCTGCGGCGATTGCTTATGCTTATTATATTGCAGAAAGCAATGATATGGTAGATGCACTGATCATTTCCCGCCATGTGGATAATGAGGTGGAGATCAGGCAGAATATCCGAACCGGTCTGTGGACAACCTATGGAGACAGTATTCACCCGAATGAATGGGCAGACCGAAAGAAGTATGCGTGGTATGTGTTTAAATATATGGACACGACAAAAAGCAGTGAATGGACAGATTTCGCATTAAATTATATTAGAGCAACAAGCTGGGAAAGCCTGATCCCGGGATTTTCACAGAGTCGTTTTCTTGCAATGCGGAATATGGCTTCGACAGAAGTTTTATGGCCGGAGAAGATCACGCCGAAATATGTGCAGCCGATCAGTCTGCAGGGATCTGAGAGTCAGACGATTTCATACAGAGGATCCGGACTGAATAAAAATGTTTCCTGGGGCTTTTCAAAAAATTACGATGTACCGGTCAGTTTTACAGTGCAGCCTTACTTTGTAACAAGGCTGCAGGTAACAGGCAGTACCAACAGACAGGTAACTGTCAAAATGCGGTTCTGCAGCGGTGAAAATGTACTGGAAGCAGAGAAGGTAATACCGTCAGAGAAATATGTTAATTTGGCAGTCAAAGTATCTGACTGGCAGTATGCGGGCAGGATCGATAAGATCGAAATTTATTTTCAGCCTGCAGGAGGTGCATTTGTGAGTGGCGCAAAGGCAAAACTGGATAGTAAAAGAACCGGAACCTATACAGGAGTCATTGAGTAGAATTTCGCAGAAAAATGCATATAGTAATGATAAAAAGCAGAGGGAAATATGGCGAATCAGAAGCTGGAGGATCAGCTTTCCCTTGCACTGGATACACCGGCGCAGATGCGGGAAAAGTCAGATAATCTGGATACCGGATATGCACCGTCGGAAAATACATGGGAACTGATCGTGAAATATAACGGCAATCTTGACAGGCTGACAGGCGGTATCCGGGTCGAACCGTTGATCGCAGGGTATGCGATCGTGACGATCCCCGAAAATCTGATCGGCGCTTTTTCCCGGATGGAAGAAATAGAATTTATTGAAAAACCAAAGAAGCTCTATCCGCAGGTAACTGCAGGACTTGGAGCTTCTTGTTTTTATCCTCTTTTGCAGCCTGTTTCCGGAAAGGCGTTATCCGGGCAGGGCGTTTATATGGCAATTTTGGATTCGGGTATTGACTATACAGATCCGATGTTCCGTTATGCGGACGGAACAACAAAGATTGCGTGGCTGTGGGATCAGGGAAAGCGGGCGGATGCGGAAAAAGGAGAAAAGCCGCCGCAGGGCTTTTTTACAGGCGTGGAATACAGCAGAAAGATGCTCAATGCAAATCTGCAAAAGAACAGTGAGCGGCTGACCACAGACGTGACAGGACATGGGACAAATGTAGCAAAAATCGCGGTGCAGGGAGCGCCGGAAAGTGAACTGATCGTTGTGAAGCTGGATACGGCGCGCGGCACATATCCGTCTACGGTGTCACTGCTCCGTGCCTTTACGTATGTTGCAAAGAAGGCGCAGGCGGAAAATATGCCTGTGGCGATCAATTTAAGTTACGGTAACACCTATGGCGCACATGACGGATCATCCCTGCTGGAACGGTTTATCGACAATATCACAGAGGTCGGCAGAAATGTGATCTGTATCGGCGCCGGTAATGAAGGGGCTTCTGCCGGGCATTTTGCAGGAAAGCTTTCCGAAAATGAAATACAGAGGATCTCATTTGCCATGGGGACATATGAACGAAGCTTTTCCTTGCAGCTCTGGAAATGGTATGCGGACCGGATGGATATTTCCATCATGTCTCCGGCGGGAGAACAATATCTGATCCGGAATCAGAATGCAGGAGGGGAGGCACAGCAGGCTGTTATGGAACAGACCAAGCTTCTGATCTTCAGCGGCAGACCACAGCCTTATCGGAAGCGGGAAGAAGTTTATATAGATTTTATCCCGGTGGAAACGTATCTGAATACCGGGATCTGGACGATTGAGATCACACCGCGGCGTATTGCGAATGGAGAACTGCGTCTATATATGCCGTCTGCAGTGGTACGCTCTGAAAACACGCGGTTTCTTCTGCCGTCTCCCGCACAGACGTTGACAATCCCATCAACAGCGCAGAAGGTAATCACAGTAGGTGCTTATAATGCTTATGTCAGATCCTATGCGGCATTTTCCGGGAGAGGGGATGCAGACAGCGATCGGGCGGAAAACAGCAAGCCGGATCTGGCCGCCCCCGGTGTCAATATCCGGATCGGAGAGGGAGAAGGCGGGGCGGTTGTGAGCGGGACTTCCTATGCAACGCCTTTTGTGACCGCTGCCGCTGCTCTTTTGATGGAATATGGGATTGTGCAGGGTAATGATCCTTTTTTGTATGGAGAAAAAGTCAAAGCTTATCTACATGCGGGAGCCAGACAACTGCCCGGTTATGACATATGGCCCAATGACCAGGTGGGATGGGGTGCGTTATGTGTATCGGAAAGCCTGCCTGAGAAATAAGTAAATTAAAATGAACGTAAAATCGTAAATGTTGTCGATATGACAATGATATCCTTGGCGATAACTGCATCGGGATAGAGCGTGGAATCCCAAAGACAGATGTTCTTGGTGTTATGACAGACTTTACCCACAAAGGGAAGCAGTGTAAGACCGATGACATAAGATACCGATTGTATGTGTGGATGTGGTGCAGACCATATAAGCTTCGTATATTTTTAAAGAAGATCAGAATGAGATTACAATCTGTTTTGAGAAAAAAGAGAGAAAAATGAATCGAAGTTGGTGTGATTATCAATGGAGAGGACAATATAGAGATCGTATGGCAACAGCAGGTTGCTTTTGCACTGGTATTTTCAATCACACATCGTTGTGTGAATTTCATCAAGGCAAGCTGTTACTCCATTTAACGATACTGATCTTATCCTTTCCTATCCGGGATGGAACAGGAATGATAAGATGTAATATAACTAATGTTGAGGCTGCGGTCTGCCTTTATTGTAGAAAATTTTTCACTATCTCATATAAAAGTGTGATTTATAAGCATTAAATCTTAATAATTTTGTGATTACGGTTGTAATTTTCATAGATTTCGCATATAATAAAAGTGTGATTATAAAGCATAAAACTCCAATAAAAATGTGAGGAGTGATTCTATGGAACGATTTATCTTAAAAAAGTTGCTGGATTGGAAGGATTCTCCCTACCGCAAGCCTTTAATCTTGAAGGGCGTACGTCAGGTGGGTAAGACTTGGATTCTGAAAGAGTTCGGCA
>OGFF01000306.1_pt1 | contig 72745 bp, 66 predicted proteins | sample 1570751 | NCBI WGS metagenome assembly OGFF01 (sample SAMEA2581951, study PRJEB24529) | metagenome | biome: Human gut stool | place: China | collected 2011 | reverse complement strand
TTTCCTCCTTTTCCACTACTACTAAACGGAACCTTAATCGGTTCCTTTTTTATTGGCTAAAAACTCCCTCAAAAAAAATGAGAGAGTTTTTTGTTTAGAAATTTTTGAGTCAATTCTATGGAGCAACCGGTGGCATAGCACCTGTCCCAGCTATTGCTGCTGCCATAGCTGCACCCATAAGGAATACAAATCCAATACCTGCTAAAATAGAAAGAATCATTATTGCTACATAAATATAACCAACCCAATCAATTCTTTCGTATAATTCTTCGCCATCTGCCGCCTTGAATTTGCCAAGAGCAATCATAAAACCATCAATCAATGCCCAAATACAGCTAATTGGAGCCAAAAATCCAATAATTGTCATTACAAACATAATCCAAGCGGAAGTCGTTTTGCCTGTGTAAAATCTGTGAGCGCCTAATGAACCTAGTGCCCAACAAGACATCATTGTAGCCATCCAGTTTTTACCAGCTAATTGTTGCGTGTCTAATTCTTCTGCCATAAAAAATCTCCTTTACTTAAATGCTTGTGAAAACTACACTTACATTATAAATAATGGAGATTTAAATAAAATCATTCATTAAATGGAGTTATTATTTCCCTGTTGAACCAAAACCTCCTTCTCCGCGATCGGTGTCACTTAATTCGGTAACAACTTCAATTTTTGCTTGTTCAACTCTTGCAATTACCATTTGTGCAATTCTTTCTTGTGGTTGGATTGTGTAAGCTTCATTTGAAACATTTGCAATTGGAACACAAACTTCTCCACGGTAATCTTCATCAATTGTACCAATACAGTTGATTAGTGTAATTCCGTGTTTGATAGATAAGCCTGAACGAGGTCTTACTTGGGCTTCGTATCCGTGTTCCAGTTCTATTTTCAATCCTGTTGGAATAAGTTTTCTTTCTAATGGTTTTAATTCAATTGGTTCAGAAATAGCTGCACATAAATCCATGCCTGCTGCTCCCTCTGTTTGGTATTTGGGAACGTTAACGTTGTGTGCTAATCTTTTTATCTTTAAAACTGTCATATACTCTCCTTTTCTCCTAACTCCTAGAAAATCCTAGCATGAAAATAACTATTTATCTATTCAAATAATTTTGTATATTCATGGTACAATCAAAGTACAGAGTTTAGTTTAAATATAAGGATTGAAAAATATGACTCAAAAACCAGAAAAAAATCAGGAATCAGGCTCTTCACAAAGCCAGATTCGTAAAGTTAGAATTCAAAAAATGGAAAACTTGAGAGAAAGAGGTCTAAATCCTTATCCTTATGGATATGACAAAGACATTATGGCTCAAGATTTACAAGAAAAATATAAAGAATTACCTATAGGTGAAGAAACGGAAGATTTCTACCACGTTGCAGGACGTGTTATGGCAAATCGTAACACGGGAATGTTTATCGACTTGGTAGATGCTTCAGGAAAAATTCAAATTTTCTCCCATAAAGAAAACTTGTCAGAAGAAGATTTAAAAACTTTAAAAACAATTGATATAGGTGATATTGTTGGTTTTTACGGTTCAGTAAGAAGAACTCCTCGAGGAGAATTGACAATCAAAGCTACATCTTTGAAAATTTTGTCAAAATCACTTCTTCCATTGCCGGAAAAATTCCACGGATTAACTGACGTTGAAACAAAATACAGACAACGTTATGTTGATATGATTGTTAATGATGATGTTAGACAAACTTTCAAAAAAAGAAGTTTAATTATCCAAAAAGTAAGAGAATATTTAACCGGTTTAGGTTTTATGGAAGTAGAAACTCCTATGCTTCACCCTCAAGCAGGTGGCGCGAATGCAAGACCTTTCATTACTCACCACAATACTTTAGATATGGATATGTATTTGAGAATTGCTCCGGAACTTTATTTGAAACGTTTGATGGTTGGTGGTGTAAGTGAAAAAATCTTTGAAATCAACCGTTCATTCCGTAATGAGGGTATTGATACTCGTCACAATCCTGAATTCACTATGATGGAATTGTATCAAGCTTATGTTGATTATAACGATATGATGACTTTAACAGAAAACTTGGTTGCTCATGTTGCAAAAGAAGTTCTTGGTACAACAAAAATTACTTATGGTGAAAATGAAATAGATTTAACTCCTCCTTGGGATAGAAAAACTATGTTAGGTGCTGTTGAAGAGGCTACCGGTATTGATTTCAATAAAGTTGAAACAGTTGAAGAAGCTAAAGAAAAAGCAAAATCTGTTCATGTTGATGCAGATGATTGCGACAAATGGGGTCAAGTAATTGAACGTGTATTTGAAGAAAAAGTTGAACCTTCATTAATTCAACCAATTCATATTTACGATTACCCAAGGGATATTTCTCCTCTTGCAAAAGTTCATAGAGATAATCCAAGATTAACAGAACGTTTTGAAACTCGTGTTAATGGTTGGGAAATCAGTAATGCATTCTCCGAATTAACTGATCCGATTGACCAAAGAGCAAGATTTGAAGCTCAAATGGCTGCAAAAGCTGCAGGTGATGAGGAAGCGATGCCTATTGATGAAGATTATATCTGTGCATTAGAGCACGGTGTACCTCCAATGGGTGGTTTAGGTGTTGGTATTGATAGATTGGTTATGTTGTTGACTAACTCCCCATCTATTCGTGACGTAATTGCGTTTCCAACATTGAAGAAAAAAGATTAATTTTCTGCATTACTTAATAAATAAAAGGAGAGATTTATTCTCTCCTTTTTGGTTGCAAAAATAATCCTCCTGTACGTGTACTTACAAGAGGGCTTATAGAGTATTGAGATTAAGAATGTTTGGGGAAAATGTATATTTGTTTTACTTTGGATTATTTGTATAGATTTCTTTTTAATCAGCTATTGCTGAAATTAACATTGCAACTCCGGCAATTCCGGCTACCGCTGCAAGTGTTTTTGTTCTTTGTGAGGAACGACAATCAGGTCTAGGTAATCTGTGATTATCTCTTCGGCAATCATATCCTTGTTCATATCTAGGACAGTCCATTCTATTTGGGTTCGGATAATAATTTTTGTATCTTCCTGCTGCAAAGCATGGCGCTGTTATAGTTAAACAAAGTGCTGTTGCAATAACCTTTTTCATCATAATGAACCTCCTTTTTCCTTTTCCATTTTCTTCCTACTTTTATAGAACGATTTGAATTTTAAAAAGTTCATTTTTATTTTAAAGGTAATTATAATCGAAAGCGGCAAACTGATTATCAGTTTGCCGCCAAACTTTAGAGTTATAAAGAATAAATTATTTGACTTTTTCAAATGTTAATTTATCATCTTTAACATCTATTTTAATTTTGTCACCTTTCAAGAATGTTTGAGCCAAAATCAATTTAGATAACGGATTTTCAACTTGTTGTTGAATTACTCTTTTCAGTGGTCTTGCCCCATATACAGGATTGAATCCTTGAGTTGCTAGGAATTCTTTAGCATCGTCAGTGATTTCAAATTCTAATTCTTGATCTTTTAACAAGTTTCTCAAATAATCCATTTGAATATCAACGATTTGACTTAATTGTTGTAAATTCAATGCCTTAAAGAAAATAGTTTCGTCAATTCTGTTTAAAAATTCAGGTTTAAATCTTTGTCTTAAAACAGCAAGAACTTTTTCTTTAGTGTCATTAAATTGTTCCGGAGAAATCAATGAATTCAAAGTATCTTCAAGAATGATATCAGAACCGATGTTACTTGTCATTATTATTAAGGTATTTTTGAAATCAACAGTTCTTCCTTTTGAATCTGTCAAACGTCCATCATCAAAGATTTGCAACATTATGTTGAAAACGTCTGGGTGAGCTTTTTCGATTTCATCAAACAAGATAACTGAATAAGGTTTTCTTCTTACTGCTTCTGTAAGTTGTCCGCCTTCTTCATATCCTACGTATCCCGGAGGCGCTCCGACTAATCTTGCCACATTATGTTTTTCCATATATTCAGACATATCAATACGGATAAGAGAATCTTCATCGTTGAACATAAATTCTGCTAATGACTTAGCTAATTCAGTTTTACCAACACCGGTAGGACCTAAGAATAAGAATGTCCCTATCGGACGTTTAGGGTCTTTTAATCCTGAACGAGCACGACGAATTGCATCTGATACAGTATCAACTGCTTCATCTTGTCCAATTAAACGTTTATGTAAAATATCTTCCATGTGAAGTAATTTTTTCATTTCTGATTCAACAAGTTTTGTAACCGGAATTCCAGTCCATTTTGAAACAACTTCATCAATATCAGTTGCTGTTACTTCTTCTTTTAGAAGTTTGTTATTGGTATGTTCTTTGTTTTGACAAGCTTTTAGTTTCTTTTCAAGTTCAAGAAGTTTTCCATATTTAAGTTCGGCAGCTCTTTGTAAATCAGTGTTTCTTTCAGCTTCTTCAATTTGGGTTTTAACTTTGTTTATTGCATCTTTAATGTCTGCTTCTGATGTGATTGATGCTTTTTCTTTTTCCCATTGAGCTTTTAAAACATTAATTTTACTTTCAAGTTCGGTTACTTGTTTTGTAATATCTTCAACTTTTGCCTTTGCTTCTTCTGAGTCTTCTTTTTTTAATGCTTCACGTTCAATTTCAAGTTGAATTTTTTGACGCATCATTGTATCAATTTCTTCCGGCATTGAATCAATTTCAATACGTAATGAACTTGCAGCTTCATCAATCAAATCAATTGCTTTATCTGGAAGAAATCTGTCTGTAATATATCTGTCTGACAATTTTGCAGCTTCAATAATTGCACTATCCAGTATTCTTACTCCGTGGTGAACTTCGTATTTTTCTTTCAATCCACGTAAAATACTGATTGTATCTTCAACTGATGGTTCATTGACCATTACAGGTTGAAAACGTCTTTCTAATGCAGGGTCTTTTTCAATGTATTTTCTGTATTCATTGATTGTAGTTGCACCGATTGTTCTTAAAACACCACGAGCTAACATTGGTTTTAGCAAGTTGCCTGCGTCCATAGAACCTTCTGTTGAACCGGCTCCGACAACGGTATGTAATTCATCAATGAACATGACAATTTCTCCGTTTGAAGCTTCAACTTCTTTTAATACTGCTTTTAAACGTTCTTCAAATTCTCCTCTGAATTTTGCACCAGCAACTAATGCTCCCAAATCAAGAGATATCAATTTGACATCTTTAAGACTTTCTGGAACATCTCCCCTGATAATACGTTGAGCTAACCCCTCAACAATTGCGGTTTTACCAACCCCAGGTTCTCCGATTAGTACCGGGTTGTTTTTTGTACGTCTGTTTAATACTTGGATAATTCTTCTAACTTCTTCATCTCTTCCGATTACAGGGTCAAGCTTTCCTTTTCTTGCTAAGTCGGTAAGGTCAGTAGAATATTTTTCCAAAGCTTTCATATTTTCTTCTGCATTTTTTGTATCCACTTTATTATTACCTCTTATATCTTTCATAATTTTTAGTATTGAACTTGATGTTACATCATTTGCATTAAGCAATTCCTTGATATTACTGTTATCAAGTTCTGTCATTGCAAGAAGAATTGATTCAATGCTTACAAAGTCATCTTTCAATTTCTTGCTTTCTTCCATTGCAAGTTCCAATAATCTCATTGTTTCTTGGCTTAAATATAAGCCTTGACTATTTACCGGTCCGGATAGTTTTGGTAAACTTTCAATTTTAGAAACTATTTTGTTAATAAATCCTTGATTTAATAGCTTTAATTCTGTTAAATAATCCTTAATAATCCCATTATCTTTAATCATTGCAAGCATAATGTGTTCCGGTTCCATTTGCGGATTTTTGTATGAGCCCATTAATGCGTTTGCACTTGATATGATTTCTTGGGAATAATTTGTAAATTTATCAAAATCTAACATTTATACACCAACTCCATTCAAGATAAATTTGGAATTTTTCTTTCCACATTATTATCTTAACGTAGTTTTTGCAAAAGTCACATTCTCTTAACTTTTATTTAATTTTTTTAAGGTCTTTTGTTATTCTCAACTTTTTTATAACACCTCAATATTTTTTTCTGCAAAATACAATCGTAAGAAGAAGCAAGCTACGTGTTGGATTGAATCTACTCTTACCCATTGGCGTGTTGCCTTAAATCTGATTGAGCCTTTTGATTTTTCAGGATTTAAGTGTGCATAATTGTTTTTGTCAGAGTTAAATAACAACATCTGTGATTGTGCGGTCTTGCGGCATGCCTCTAAATATTTTGATTCTAATTTTTGGTTGCCTAAAAATCTTGCAAGATAATATGCAGCAACTAAGCCCTCACTTCTTGCGCCATCTGGATAAAAATGGTCCCCATACTCATAATAATACCCGCCCTCAAAATCAATATATGGTGAATCATCACGTTTATAAGTTTTTTCAACCATTGTATCAGCATCGCCAAAAACAAAATTAATATAGTTTTCTTTTTGAAATTTTGGATTTTTTGTCCATTCTTCAATTGCTTGCATTAACCAACTATCAGATGGCAAAGATGTGAATAAGTCTGCATAAATTTTTGGACGTTCTTCGACAATCCAATCCAGCGCAACTTCACTTTTTGCAAGAACTTCTTGTCTTAATTCTTCATCATCTTTAAAATAGTTCGCAAACAATGCCAGTCCAAGCAATGCTTCTCCGGGGTAATAGAATGAAAATGTTGCTCGTCTTTCTTCTTCTGACATTTCAAGTAGCGGTTGACCGTTTTGGAAATTCGGATTGATGTAATATCCTAGCATTTCACCTGTTTTATAAATTCTGGAAAGTAAATGTCTTGTATATTTTTTGATATATTCATCATAAGTTCTATCGTTGGTTTCATTCCGGTATTTCATCATAGCAACAAGAATCATTGCAGTTCCACCAAGTTTTGCTTTACTGTTATAGAAAACATACGCTGCAGGTTTGCCGTCAACTTCGTGCTCTTGAGTAATTGTTGTAATAAAATCAATACCTCGTTTTGCAAAATCCAAATATTTTCTGTCTTTAGTTAATTGATAAGCTCTAATTAACGTAATAATTCCGCCACAATGACGTAAATCATTGTAATACAAGTTATCTTCCGGAGCATTAGGGTGTTCATGGTCTTTATAGTTGTCATCTTTACAATCATAATAATATAAATATCTACCGTCTTCTTGAATATTTTTAACTATCCAATCCGCACCTGCGATTGCTTCATCTCGAATTTCTTCCGGAGAATATTCCTGTAAAATATTTCCACGATACAATGGTAAAATATCCTCTTTATAAGTTACAAAAGCTCTGCTTTTCAAAATATAAGCATCATAAGGAGATTGTTTCAAAATAGAAATTCTCTCTGATATTTTATTCGTCATATTTTTAATAGGGGTTTTCTTAATCACTGTATTGAGTGCTGATTTCAAATCCATTTGGCTTTGAGTCCAAGCATCAGTTGGCATATAGATATAAGGAGTGTTATTCATCACAAGTTTCAATCCCGTAATCCCAGGTTCAAATCTTGTTGGTACAAAAGAAAAGGATTTTATATCTTCGATTTTTGTAGGAATTTGTTCTGTTACGTATTCAATCATAATCCTGCATTTATCATCATTCCATACTTCAAATTCAGGGAATGTTTTGTATGTTTTTAATTTTTGAATATCACGGTTTATTGTTTCTTCCAAAGTTTTTCGACAAGCACCCCAGCGAATAGGTTTCATTCCGGCTTGAAAAAGAGTTATATATGTAAAAGAAATATTATCGTCATAATCAAATATTCCTTTTAAATTCAAATCATTAACTTTTACCGGAAATTTTGAAGCCAAAGAGCCTCTAATTCTTTCAAGTAATTCTTTCATTGCAGAAAAATCTTGATTATAAAATTCTCTTTCTAAATCATTTTCTTTTTTGAAATCCATAAACTCTATCCTTATATAATATAAATAATAGTAATTTTACCATTCACAAAGAGAAATACCCCCATCTTTTTAGTCGATTTTGAATATATTAACAAACGTAACAATTTTGCTAGATTACAAACAATATGTTAATTTGTAGTAGAAAGGAAAGCTTATGAAAAATATTGTTATATATACAGATAAAAATTCTTCAAATCTTGCAGAGGTAATTTCAAATATCGAAGATGCAAATGTTAGACTTGAAGATGCTGCCAACTTAAAAGACTACGAAACTCTAAACCCAGGGGTAATTATCATTGAGAGTGTTCCGAATATTAAAGATGTTTTAATGGTAACTAAATTCAAGTTTCCTATTTTATTTATCGGTGAAACTTTCAAAGGTTGTACCGTTAGAGCAGTTGCTTTTGATTACATCAAAACACCTGTTGATAATCAAGAATTAGTAGTTCGTGTAAAAAACATGTTAAAAATCCGAGAGTTGAGAGAAAAGTTGAAAACTCTTGCTACAACTGATGAATTAACTGGCTTGCACAACAGAAAATATTTACTTGAACGAATGGATCAAGAAATCTCTAGAGCAAAACGTTACGGGAATGCTTTGTCATTATTGCTATTTGATTTAGACTTTTTCAAAGTTGTAAATGATATCTATGGATATGAATGGGGCGATGTATTATTGAAATCTATCGCAGACAAGTTGAAAGGTTTAATAAGAAAAGAAGATATTCTTACCCGTTATGGAGATGAAGAATTTGTTGTTGTTCTTCCAAACACATCTGAAGATAATGCATTCTTATTTGCGGAAAGATTCAGAAAAGACATTGAAAAAATGGAATTTATTCCTGCAGGGGAAGAAGAACGTCACCCGATTACAATTTCTGGTGGTATTGCAACTTATCCTTGTCTTCCTGATACAGAAGAAGATGCGAATACAATTATTCGTTATGCTGAACACGCATTATATAATGCTAAAAAGCGTGGAAAAAATAAAATTGTACAGTTCTCTCAATTGAATTTGGGAGAAGGTTAATCCTAAAAATTAGGATTTTAAATGATTCCTTTCTGAACACTTACATAGTGTAAATCTGGTTAATAGGCGGTAACATCACTACCGCCTTTTGTTTTTCTAAAATTTTAAAATACGTCACTATCGTCATAATTTGATGTAAAATAACTCATTGACGGACATTTTCCAAAGTTTTCTAACATTGCTTTATCTAATTCTTCTGTTGCAACTATTTTCCCATTAACAAAATTTATTCCGGTTGAAGTTATAGAATCATTCTTTTTATCTTCTTTTGTTTCTTTAGAAGCTATTTTTTTCTTATTTTTTGTCATGTGTTGTTTTGTTTTTGATTCTTCTTCGACTAAAATAGACTGAAGGTACTTTTTATATTCTTCATTTTGATATACATTTCTTGTAATGTCATTCATAACAATTGCAACATACTGTTGAGTTGCAGAATTTTCATCTAATGCTGTTATCAATGTTGATGCTTTATCTATTTCGTCATAAGCTTCCTTGTAATGTCCTAATTTTCTCAAAAGGACAGCCAAGTTGTAATGAGCTTCGTAACTCATTGGTGCAATATTAATTGCACGACAATAACATTTCCCGGCTTCATCATAATTACCTGAAATATGGTAAGCTAAACCCAGATTGAATTGAGTGTCATAACTTTTGGGGTTGATTTCTAAAGATTTTCTATAAGCATTTATTGCTTTTGCTAAATATTTTCTCTGTAACTCCCAGTTATCATTGGAGTATAAGGACTTCATTCTATAAGTTACCCCAATATTATAATAAGCAATTGCTCGATTCGCTTTGTAACTTACACGATTGTTAAATACGTACGGTATTTCTAACAGATAACGTTTTGTTTTTAAAATTTTGTTGTATTGATTTAGAGCCGAATCAAAATCGCCAAGTTTTTCTGTTGCAATAATTCCGTAATTCATTCTTGCAATCATCATTCTAGGATTGTATTTAAACGCTTGTGAATATGCATATAATGCAGAATAGTAGTCTTCGTATTCAACATAAATATTTCCTAAATTATACCAAGCTCCATAATGTTGGGGGTACAAATGAAGTCCTTTATTGTAAAAGGAAATAGCTTTTTGCATATTCATCTTTTGATAAGCTTTATCCCCTTTATAAACATAATACATGCCTTGAATTTTATCAGCTTGAGTTTTTACAAACTGTTGATTAAAATAAATGGCAACACAAATTGCAGCCAACACAAATAATGAAAATAATGCTGATAAAAACTTTTTCAAGATTCGGATATCCTTATAGTTTGTACATCTACATAATAAACAAGAATAACATTCTTCACATCAACTAAATAATGTAACATAACTTTACAAACATTACATGAAAAGCAATTCTGCAAAATAAAAATTGTTTATATAAGTAAGGTAGGTTAAAAGGTTAATTATATATTTGGAGGTTAGGTATGGACAGCAATGTAAATGCACTAAATGGCGTTAATGCTTCAGGTACGTTTCAGTATAACCCATACGCAGCATCAGATTTTGATGATTTAGACATTGATTACAGTATGTATCCAATGGGTATGAATGGTAGTATTTTCAGTGGCTATGGCGGATTTGCAACACCAATGGCATCTCCTATGATGGGTATGGGTGGATATAGCAATCAAGATTATTTTAACAACATGAAAGAATATCAAAAATTCAACATTGACTATAATGTTGACCAACAAAAAATGCAGCGAAATGCAGATTTGAGAATCAATGCATCTGTTGAAGGTGTTCAAGGTGCGGCTGCAAATTTAAAAGATAAGATTTTACAAAATGAACAAGACCAAATTCAAGAAGCATATAAAGCTTATGTAGATAGTGTTCGAGCAGCGTATGGAGATGGAACTGAACAAGAAGTTCAAAGCCGAGCAAAAAGTTTATATGCACAGATGAATGGAGGAAAAACACTTGTACAAGATTTGCGAGATAATTCTCACGGCTCATTCACACAGGGCTTGTTACAAACCTTAACTCTGGGTGCATATTGTAGACACTCTTCAGAAGACAACATCTCAAAAATTACCGGTCAACCTGTAGGTTCAGGAGAAAAGACAAGTCAAAACTTCGGTAGAGTTGCTGGTTCAGGAATATTTGGCGGTATTGCATACGGACTTGCAAAAGCAGCAAAATTTAAAAAAGCCGGAATTATCGGACTCGCAGCAGGCGCAATCGCAGCAACAATGTCATTTATCACAGGCAAAGTTACTGCTTAAAAGAAAATTTCCTAAATATAATTATTCCTTTATACAAACCAAACGGGCGGATAGTTTTCCGTCCGTTTCTTTATTGAACTTGGATATTTTTATTTCTTTTATAGCTCTCAAAAATTATATTTCGGGCATTTAAGGCTTCTTCTTTTGTTGTTGGCTCTATTTCTTTTAGAGGGTAATCAATGCCGAGATTTTCGTATTTAGGGATAGCCATATCGTGATATGGTAAAACATCAAGAGCTTTTATATTATTTAATTTAGCCAAAAATTCTCCGAGTTGTTCAAGATATTTTTTATCATAAGTTATGCTTTTCACAACCACGTGTCTTATCCATATTGGAATTTGTTTATCTGATAAATATTTGGCAAATTCTAATATGTTTTTGTTTGACATTCCCGTAAGTTTTTTATGTTCTTCATCGTTAATGTGTTTTATATCAAGTAAAACTAAATCGGTATATTTTAAAAGCGCATCAATTTTGTTCGTATTATTCGGGTTGAAAAGAATTCCGGAGGTATCAAGTGCTGTGTGAATATTTTTTTCTTTTGCTTGTTTGAATAATTCTGTAACAAATTCAATTTGAAGAAGTGGTTCTCCTCCGGTTACGGTTATTCCACCACTTTTGACAAATTCTTTAATTCCATCATACTTTTCAAGTATTTCGTCAACGGACATCTTTTTATTTGTTTCAGTAGACCAACTATCAGGATTGTGGCAATATTTACACCTCAATGGACAACCTTGCATAAAAACTACAAAGCGAATTCCTGGACCATCAACGGTTCCACAACTTTCTATGGAGTGAATATTCCCATAAATACCTTTATTCATAATTATATTTTATATAATCATGTTAGGTTTTGCAAATATTATTAACTCCTTTTCGAAATAGTTTTATTACTCCATAGGTTCCAAGAGCTAAAAGTCCGACACCAAAAGCAACTCTTCCTTTATTTTCTTTCATTCCTTTTAATCCAAATTCTTTTAATCCTGTAATTGTTGCGCTAAATCTGTTGTCGTAAACTTTGACTTTATTTTTCGTTTTTAGTGCAATATCATCACTATCCGGAATGAAATTTTTATAGAAATATGAGTCTGTACCTGCGATGCAGAATTTTTTAGACTTTCTTGGTAAAAAGATATTTTTTGATAATTTACCAATGTTTTTTAGTCCTTCTTTTATATTTGTTGGTGCAACACATTTTTCTGCATTCAAAAATTCAAGAGTTCGGTACATAACGTTTTGAGTTTTTCTGTAAATTGTACGCAGAGGTGGAGTTAACCATTTTTTATTTTTAACAATACTGTTGAATTTTGAATCTTTATGTAGTCCTGTAATATGGACATAATTTTCGGATTTGCTTTTACATCCGTTCAACATAAGGCTAAAATTTGCACCTTTTTGAGAATATCCATTTTTCCCGCCGAATTTTGGATCTAAAAAGTTTCCAGATTTTTTAATTAAATCTGCATTTGATTTACTTGTTGTATGATATTCAATTCTAAGTCCCAGTGCTCGAGGTAATCCGTGTTTTATTCCTTGATACCCGAGGTATGTACCACCCGCAAGTTGGGCTGCTCCAACTAAATTGTTTTTATCCAAAATTCTTTTCCCTTGATATTTATATAAAAACATTTTAGCTAGAAAAAATGCTCTTTACCACTAATTGCACAAAAAAGCGAGGCTTTCACCTCGCTCTTTTTGAACTTATATATTACTTATTTATATTGATTTGTGGAATGTCCTAGAAATTACGTCATCTTGTTGCTCTTTTGTAAGTTTAATGAAGTTAACTGCATAACCAGAGACTCTTACCGTTAATTGTGGATATTTTTCCGGGTGAGCTTGCGCATCTAGTAATGTTTCTCTATTGAAAACATTTACGTTCAAATGATGCCCGCCCTTTTCTACGTATCCGTCAAGTAAATTTATTAAGTTTTCTTCTTGCATTGTTGTCATAATTTATTTTCCTTTATATTTTGTACTTTTCACAATTTTGATGTCCTCCCATGATTAGGGAAGACTTCAAAATTTTAGATATTTGTTTCGCAGCAACCTGCATCAAGTTGAATATTCAAGTCGCCCATAAATACTTCATCTTTTCCTAATGCATTAGGAATAATTGAGAATGTATTTGAAATTCCGTCTTGAGCATCATTAAATGGGAGTTTAGCTACTGATGCAAGAGATGCTACTGCACCATTTGAATCTCTTCCGTGCATTGGATTTGCCCCCGGAGCTAAAGGAATTCCGGCTTTTCTACCATCTGGAGTGTTTCCGGTTTTCTTTCCATAAACAACATTTGACGTGATTGTTAAAATTGACATTGTTGGAATAGAATTTCTATATGTGTAGTGTTTTCTGATTTTTGACATAAAGTTTTTAACTAAATCAACTGCAATTTGATCGACTCTATCATCGTTGTTTCCGTATTTTGGATAGTCACCCTCAACTTCATAATCAACTACAATTCCATTTTCATCTCTAATTGCTTTAACTTTCGCATATTTAATAGCTGAAAGAGAATCTGCAACAACAGACAAACCTGCAATACCGGTTGCAAAATAACGTTTTACATCTCTATCATGAAGTGCCATTTGAGCTTTTTCATAACAATATTTGTCATGCATGTAGTGAATTACATTCAATGTATTCACGTACAATCCTGCAAGCCATTCCATCATATCGTTGTATTTGTCCATAACTTCATCATATTCAAGATATTCAGATGTAACAGGACGATATTTAGGTCCAACTTGAATTTTTAATCTTTCATCAATACCACCATTGATTGCGTAAAGCAAACATTTTGCAAGGTTTGCTCTTGCTCCGAAGAATTGCATTTCTTTGCCAACAACCATTGAAGATACGCAACAAGCAATGGCATAATCGTCACCGTGAGTAACTCTCATCATGTCATCATTTTCATATTGAATTGATGAAGTTTTGATTGAAATATGAGCACAATATTGTTTAAAGTTGTGAGGAAGTCTTGTAGACCAAAGAACAGTCAAGTTTGGTTCCGGGGCCGTTCCAAGATTTTCCAAGGTGTGTAGATAACGGAATGAGTTTTTTGTAACTAAAGTTCTTCCGTCAATTCCCATACCTCCGATTGATTCTGTTACCCAAGTTGGGTCGCCAGAGAATAATTCGTTATATTCAGGAGTTCTTGCGAATTTCACAAGTCTTAATTTCATAATAAAGTGGTCAATTAATTCTTGAGCTTCTGCTTCTGTCAAAACTCCTTCTTTCAAATCTCTTTCGATATAAATATCTAAGAATGTTGAAGTTCTACCGATACTCATAGCTGCGCCGTTTTGTTCTTTTACTGCAGATAAGTAACCAAAGTATAACCATTGAACAGCTTCTTTAGCATTTCTTGCCGGTTGAGAAATATCAAAACCGTAGATTTTACCTAATTCAATCATTTCTTTAAGAGCTTTGATTTGGTCAGCGATTTCTTCTCTTAATTGAATTCTCTCAGGAGTCATTTCACCCTCAAGAGATTTGAATTGTTCTTGCTTATCTTCAATAAGTCTATTGATACCATAAAGAGCTACACGTCTATAATCCCCGATAATTCTACCTCTTCCGTAAGCATCAGGAAGTCCGGTAATAATTGCAGAGTGTCTTGCGGCTTTCATTTCCGGAGTGTAAACATCAAAAACACCTTGGTTGTGAGTTTTTCTGTATTTTGTAAAGATTTCAGAAACTTCCGAATCAACTTCATAACCGTAAGATTTGCAAGCACCCTCAGCCATTCTAATTCCGCCAAATGGTTGCATAGAACGTTTTAGAGGTTTGTCTGTTTGTAAACCAACAATTGTTTCTAAGTTTTTATCAATATAACCTGCGCCATGTGATGTAATCGTAGATACAACTTTTGTGTCCATATCAAGAACACCACCGTTATCTCTTTCTTTCTTCAGTAAATCACAACATTCTTGCCATAATTTTGTTGTAGCTTCTGTTGGTTCGGCTAAGAAACTAGAATCTCCCTCATAAGGTGTGTAGTTTTTTTGAATAAAATCCCGAACATTAATTTCTGATTGCCATTTACCTGAATTAAATTCCGTTGTTGGATAAATTTTCTTCTCTAAAGTAACCCCCATTATTTTTCCCTCCTAATTTTGTATAACCATTAATTAAATAATATATTACTCACAATATACTATAGTTAAATTAAAAAATACATAAAAATAAAATAGTTGTATTCTTTTGTTACAATTTGTTTTTTATTTTTCTCTATACTGTGCCGTGCTATAATTATTTTATGAAAAATTGGAGAAAAATTTTAGGTTATTTCTGTTTGATTTTAATTGCAATTAGTATGCTTTATCCTTTTTTTGCAATGTTGAATCTTTCTTTAGTTCCCAATGGAGAAATTTTTAATCAAGGTGGAAAATTAATTTATTCTCCGGTTACAGTAAAGAATTATGTAAGTGTTTTTCAAAAAATTCCGTTGTGGCAATATTCTATAAACAGTTTGTTTGTCGCCCTTGTTACAACTGTTGGGCAAGTTATAATTTCTGCACTCGCAGGATATGCTTTTGCTCGAATGAAATTCAAATTTCGTGATACATTATTTTTAATTATTTTAATAACAATGCTCGTTCCTCCGCAAGTTAATATTATTCCATTATTTTTTTTAATGCGTCAATTTCATTGGATAAATACATACCAAGCTTTGATTTTACCTGCTTTGTTTGGCGGTTTTGGAATATTTATGATGCGTCAGTATTTTTTAGGTTTACCAAAAGATTTGGAAGAATCTGCTAAAATTGATGGGTGCAATATTTTTACTACTTTTTTCAAAATAGCTTTACCTCTTGCAATTCCTGTTGTTGCAACACTTTCAATATTCACGTTCGTAACAAGTTGGAATAGTTTTATGTGGCCATTAATTGTCACAAATAGTGAATCAATGAGGACTTTGCCTGTTGGTTTAGCTATTTTTAAAGGAAGCTTTAGGGAAATTACTTTGTGGGGTGATTTGTTGGCATGTTCAGTAATTTGTACCGTTCCTGTTGTTGGTGTATTTCTTTTAGGCAAAAAATATTTTATAAATGATATATTACAAGGTGGAGTTAAGGAGTAAAGATGTTTAATTGTTTTTTGATAATAGCTATTATTTTTGTTTTTATTATTGTAAGTTTGAATTTTAAATCAATAAAAATGTTTTTGAAAAAATCTGATACTAGAAATATTCAAATAAATACAAAAGAACGATATGTGCAAATAGAAAATACTCGTTATAGATTTTCTGATATTAATTCTATTTCAGTTTTAGAAGATGAGGAGCAGCCCTCAACTTGTGAAAGATACTTTACTCGATATTCACATAACCATTATTTTGCAGAATTTTCCTTTAATTTGAACAATGGTGATTGTATAAAATATAAAGTGGTATCAAAAGCTCAAATATATAAAATTCTTAAAACAATGCAACCTTATGTCAAATTGAATGATAAACCGGAATATTTTAAAACCCCATTTTGTGATGGTCCAACTTTATTTGGGGTAATTTGTATTATTTTATATTTTATGTATAAATTTCTTCACTAGAACTGTTTAATAATTTTCCGGAATTTCTTGAGCGGCTTTATCATACCAACGTGGTTGTTCTGGTTTCAGGGGTTTTGAAAACAGTTGGATATATTGAGGATAATCACTTCTATCTTCTGCGATGAGGTTAATAACTTTTTTTTGATTTTTATCAGTCGGATTTAATTCTGAAAATCCATTTTTTGTATAAAATCCTGCAGCTTTCTTTTCCCCTGTCAAAAATACATCTGTAAATTTTGATTTTTCACTGGCTTTTAATGTTTTATTTAACATAATATTGCCGAGTTTGAAGCCACGAAACGGCTTATTAACACAAATTGAGTCAATATATAGGGTGTATTTTTGACAGTTGTCTGTTAAGTTATATCCATAAGACAGGCAGGCTCCTTGGATTTTATTATATTTGTCTTTTGCAAGTAACAAAGTCATATTTCCATCATCATTTTTTAAAATTGATTGTATGTTGTTTGCAAAAGTTTTAATCATTAAATTTTTGATATTTTTTTGAGACTTGTCATTATAAATTAGCCAACAAGGGTCGTCAGTGTTAGATGCAAAATTATTACTGAAAAAACGAGATAACTTTTCTGCGAAGCCTTTTTGAGAGTATTCGGATTTTGTGGCTTCAGAGATTGTAAGTTTGCCCCATTTTGTTTTGATTGTAGATGGTTTTATTGGGTTAAGTCTTGATGTAAATAGTGGAGAATTTTGAGGGTAATTTTGAATATTCATAGAGAATATAAATCTTATGAAAAAATAATTTGCTATGTGGGACAAGTGAATGGAGAGAGGTGAATAGTTCTTTACATTTTTCTTTAAATTTATCTCGCAAAGCTTTAAAAAATCTTGTATAATAGAAACAAGCCGAGCAGAGTATAAAATAGCTTACACAGAGTGACGTCGTAATCCCTGACAAGTCAAGCAATTGTCAAATTTGCAAAGGATTACTACACTAGCGATTATATCAGTAATTCAACTATAATTACATTATTACCCGTTCGTAATGACATGTCCCCCTCAGCCATACGGCACGCAGTTTCATGCGGTTCATACTTCGCCGGTTCAACTAGTGTCCCTAGCCCTCCCCCACGTAGGTGGGAGGGGATATAAAAGCCCCTCCTCGAAATCACAGATTTCGTATCTCCCACAAGGGGTGGACATGTTGTGTTGTATGTAATCCAACGTATTAATTATTTTTCAACTTTTCAAACATCTTTTCAAATTCGGGGAATGAAATATTTACCCATTCAAATCCATTAATTGCAATCTCTTTTTTGCAAATTAGCCCCGCAACATATAAACTCATTGCGAGTCTATGGTCGTGGTAAGTTTCAATTTCACAGTCTCCTAACAAATCAGTTTTTCCGCAAATAATCATTCCGTCCGGTTTTTCTTCAATATCTGCACCGAGTTTTTTTAGTTCCGTAACAACCGCAGTAATCCTATCCGATTCTTTATTCCTCAAATCTTGAGCATCAGAAATTGTTGTCTGACCTTCGGCTTGTGTTGCTAAGACTGCAATAATTGGAATTTCATCAATTAATTTTGGTATAATTTCACCGGAAATTTCACAACCTTTTAGTTCCGGAGAGTATTTAACTTTAATATCTCCAACAAGTTCTCCGCAAGTTTCGTGTTCATCAAGAATTTCAATATTTCCGCCCATTTTTTTTACTACTTCAAGAATTCCTGTTCTTGTTGGATTTAATCCGACATTTTTTAAAATTATTTCTGAATTCGGTACAATCAATCCTGCGACAATAAAATAAGCTGCAGATGAAATATCTCCGAAAATATTTATTTCTACCGGTTGAAGTTCTGATTTTTCAATAGATACGGTTGTGCCTTTTGTAGAAATTTTTGCCCCCATGTGTTTAAGTAAAATTTCGGTATGGTTTCGAGAAATAAACGGTTCTGTAACTGTGGTTGTTCCCTCTGTGTTTAATCCTGCAAGCAAGATACAAGATTTCACTTGTGCGGAGGCTATTTTTGATTGAAAATTTATTGAATGGAGTTTTTGTCCTACAATATTTAATGGTGCTTTATAATTATTCGATGTGATTTGTGCGCCCATTTGAGTTAGTGGTTCAATTACTCTTTTCATTGGTCTTTTTGAAAGGCTCTCATCTCCAACAAGAGTTGATTTGAAATCTCGACTTGCTAAAACTCCTGTCAATAATCTCATTGTTGTTCCGGAATTTCCACAGTCTAAATCAATGTTTGGAGCTGAAAGTTTTCCTGTTGAATTAATTTCAACTGTTGTATCATCAATTAATTCAATATTAACTCCTAAATTTTTAAAAATATTTAGGGTTGAATGAGGGTCTTGTCCTGTTGAAAAGCTGCGGATAATGGATTTCCCTTTAGCTAATGACGGGAAAATAATTGCTCTATGGGACATTGATTTATCTGCAGGAATTGTAAGAGTCCCTTTTAGACTATTAAAATTTTGTTTAACTACTTTTTTCATAGCTAGATATTAGCATAAAATCATCTATTTATATAATTGATAATTCTATATTTATGGTGTCATAATCAAATTATGTATAGAAGAGGTCAAACATTTTTTGGAAGTATTATTGCAATATACATAGGTTTGTATTTTGTTTCACCGCAAATTGCAAATTTTTGTTTAGCTGTGTTTTTTATATTATTAATTCCTGCATTGATATTGCGATACTTTTTTATGGATTCATTATACAAAGGAAGTATAAGTATTGTTCCTAAACGTTTTGTATTCAATAAAAATACGATTTATAATGAACATTGTACTGTCAAATATTTTCAAGATGAAAAAATTGTAGTTCTTGATAATGTTGCAAACAAAAAACTTGAAAAACGAACATTTACTATAACCAAAGAAAAAAATAAGGTTAATGTTAATAAATGCTGGAATGAAGTTTGTAAAATTTTTGATGCCTTTATTTCGTTAGATTCATTAGCTTCATTTTATAGCTATGAAACAAAAGTAGACATAATAACAATTAAATCTACAACCGGTAAAGATTTTGCTAAAAAAGATAATGACATCAAAATTGATTCAACAAATACAGGTGCAAAATTTGTTGAGATGGGTGCAATCCAACCAGATCCGTATAGCAGAGGGCTTGAACACCAGCGACCTTATGATGAAAAATTTGTCAATATTGATAATATCCACCAAGCAGAAAAAACTCGGGAACGTGATATTGAAGCTCCTCAATTTATTGACCTGAGTGATGCTTTAGACGCTGGACCTAACAAGATTGATGTAAATAACAGTGGCGCAGATGAAATTGCTGTTCTTCCTGGGATAAATATTGTAATGGCTAAAAAGATTGTTGAATATCGAGCTGCAAATGGATTATTTAAAGATGCAGATGATTTCATAAAAGTTGCGAATGTTAAAGAACATTTTATTTCAAAAATTAAATCTATGATAGTTATCGGAGAGCCAAAGAAAGCAGATAACGGTGGCGATGACGATCAAGGAAGAATAGTTGATATTTAGTAATAATGATAGATGTTTATAAGATACTTGAAAATACAACTGTGGAAGGGCCTGGAAATCGTTTCTGTATTTGGGTTCAAGGTTGCAAAAAACATTGTCCTTATTGTTGGGCAAAAGAAACCTGGGCTTTTGGAATAGGGCAAAAGTACAGCATTACAGATTTGTTTTCAATGATTAAAAATCAGCAATCATCAATTGAGGGTGTAACTTTTTTGGGTGGAGAACCTTTTGAACAGGCAAAAGATTTAGCGGAGCTTTCAAAACTAATTAAATCTTTAGGTCTTTCTATTGTGTGTTTCACGGGTTATACAATAGAAGACCTTAAATCACAAAATAATAATGATGTAAACAATTTTCTTTCACAAATAGATTTATTAATTGATGGAGGTTTTGAAAAAGAAAATTATGACCTATCTCGCCCGTGGGTTGGCTCTTCTAATCAACGGTATCATTTTTTGACGAATTTTTATAATCCGGAAATAATAAAAAAATACAAAAACAAAATTGAAGTCCATATAAATCAAAATGGAAAAGTTGAGATTAATGGAATGGGCGATTTTTCAAGTATAAATAAAAATTTTTGTTTACAACTTGGGAAAGATAATGTAAAATAAATATCAAATGAGGGCATTATATAATGGAAAATAGAATCGTTGTACAATTATCACGTCTTTTTAGAGCAAGATTCCCATATATTTATATTACGACTTGGGAAGAAGAAAGAGCGATAAATCTTATTAAGAAAATTTCAAAATCAGAAAAGCTTATACGTGTTGCACGTGAAGTCTATGTTTGGACTCAGACTAACGGATTTGTTGTTGATGGACAAAAAATTGACGGAACTCAAAGTCCGGATAAAGCGATTGATTTCATCAGGGATTGTAACAAAAATTCAGTATTTGTAATGTGTGATTTTCATGTTTTCTTTGGGGTGAAGGGGCGTCAAGTTGATTACAACGTAGTACGACGTTTAAGAGATAATTTGTCCGATTTAAAGACAAGCAAGTTTAGAAAAAATGTTATTTTCTTGGCTTCGGAATTATTAATCCCTGAAACTATGCAAAAAGAAATTACAATTCTTGATATGCCACTTCCTACTTTGTCTGAAATTAAAGCAAAATTTGACAAAATGATTACCCAAAATGCTCAAATTGATACTTCAGGTTTAGATGAAGAAGGTAAAGAAAAACTTTGCAAGGCTGCAATGGGTTTGACTTTGCAAGAAGCAGAAAATGCTTTTGCACTTGCGATGGTAAATGATGGAAAGGTTGATGTAAGTGACTTGGATATTATTTTGAGTGAAAAAATGCAGGTTATTAAGAAAACCGGTATTTTGGAATTTATCAATACTGATATAAAAATATCAGATGTCGGAGGTTTGGAGAATCTTAAAAGTTGGTTGAACAAAAGAAATAATTCTTGGTCAGAATCTGCAAAAAAATATTGCCTTCCTGCACCTAAAGGTGTTTTGATTACAGGTGTTCCCGGTTGTGGTAAGAGTTTGACTGCAAAGGCGATGAGTGCTGCTTGGCAATTACCATTGCTAAAATTAGATTTTGGTAAAATCTTCTCAGGAATTGTTGGTAGTTCAGAAGAAAATATGAGAAAAGCAATTAAAACAGCGGAAGCGGTTGCTCCATCTATTCTTTGGGTAGATGAAATAGAAAAAAGTTTGAGTGGATTAAATTCAAATGGTGATAGTGGAACTTCTTCCAGAATCTTCGGTACTTTTTTGACTTGGATGCAAGAAAAAACAGCTCCTGTTTTTGTAATTGCGACTGCTAACAATATTAACAGTCTTCCAGCAGAACTTTTGAGAAAAGGTCGTTTTGATGAAATTTTCTTTGTAGATTTGCCAACTCAAAGGGAACGTGAAGAAATTTTTAAACTCCATTTGTCAAAAAGACTTAAAGACAAAGATGTTGCAAGTAAAATTGAAATTAATAGTGACCTTTACAAACAATTAGCTCAAATGACAGAGGGTTTTGTCGGTGCAGAAATTGAGCAGGTTGTTATTTCTGCTTTGTATGAAGCATTTTTTAATAAAAGGCCTTTGGAATTTTCTGATTTGGCAAACACAATTAAAAATGTTGTACCATTGTCCGTTACTCAAAAAGAGCAAATTTTGGCAATTCGTCAATGGGCAAATATTCGTGCTGTCGCCGCAACTAAAAAAGATGATATGGTTGAATATAGCTCAAAAGCAGATAGCGAAGATGATGTAAATTCTTCTCGTGGCGGAAGAGCTTTAGATGTGTAAAAGAAAGGATTGAGTACAGGTGTCAATTACTTTGATGGCTTACCCTATGGCTTTTTTGATAAGCCCGGAGCAAGCAAAAAAAGAAAAACTCAGACGAGCTGCTGATGATAAGATTAACGAAAAAGTCGCAAGCAAAACCCTACGTTCAATTCGAGTTTTGACTAATCTTATGTTGCCACAAGTCAAGGGATTGATGCTTCAAATCCCAAATTTACCTCTTGGAGAATATAACTATTCTTTCTCAACCGGTTTAAGAGTTGATTGGAAAGCACAAGGAAAATTCTCTTCAGCAACTCTTTATGGAATTTCTGATTCTCAAGTTTTGCAAAAACTGGGAGAAGAATATTTTCAAAATTTAGATGCCGTTGCAATGAGTAATGTTCGTCTTATTGATTCAAGTGAATTCTTTTATTACAACTATGAAACTTCATATAGTAGTTTGAAAGATATCTATACCAACTTGAAAAATGAAGGTGCAAAACAGATCTATACAACTGCTGATGATGAAGTTGTTGCACAAGTTGATGGGCAAAATGTCAGGTATTTTAAAATTACCGGCGAGCAAAAATATACCCTTGAAGTAGAACAAAAAGTTACTATTATGAATATCGGAATGGGCTCTGATACTCAAGGAACAAATGTTTCATTTGGTGGTTTAACAGATTTGAGAATTCAAACAAACATTAAACCGGAAGAATTAAAAACATTTTTAAAAGCTTCAAACTATTTATATTATGAGGGAAATTCTCAAACTCCATTGAAGAACAGTGAAGCAACTCTTAATTGGATTTTAAAAGATGGTTTTTACGTTGCAGAGTTTTCCGGTTCAAATAATTCTGCAATAATAAAAGAAGCCGAAATATTGTTTAGAAAAATGAATATTGCTGCCGGTCGAGATTTGAGATTGATAAATGAGCAATCCACAATTGTTTATACATATACAACAAATTATACCGATAAGGAAATGTTGTTGAATACATTGACTGAGCACGGAGCAAGTGAAATCTTTCAAGATAATGGTGAAATTTCCTGCAAGTTATTCGGAATGGAAATGATTTATCACAGGCAAAATAGTTCAGATGCTTATACTCTTGATATTACGCAAGTTTCAGATAAAGGTGAATGTCAGGATATGATAAACGATTTGAATGAAGAATATGGATTGAATATTCAGGAGATGACATACAACAAAATTAAAGAGCGATTGGATAAAGAAAATATGCGATTAGAAAGTGAATCTGTTTTGGAAGATAATTCAATTGTTTTGACGATTGAGGTTTAGGAGATAAAAAATGGGTAAAATGAAAATCAGATTATTTCCTGACGGAACAATTCAAATGGAAACAGAGGGCATAAAAGGTAAAAGATGTACTGATTATGCAAAAGTTTTGGCAAAATTAGCTGATGCAAAGATTTATAGTATTGATAAGACTGAAGAGTATTATCAACAGGAAGTTTTGGAACTTGACGAAACTCAACATTTAGGGGATAATTAGAACTAAATAATTTTTAAGATAGAAATGGAGAGGTGTCCGAGCGGCTTAAGGTGCAATCTTGGAAAGGTTGTGTGGGGGTAACTCCACCGCGGGTTCGAATCCCGCCCTCTCTGTTTTTCTGTTTGGAGATTAAGAGGAAGTGGATTTTGTGGGCCATAACTATTTCGTTTTTTTAACTAAATGTACGTAATAGCAAGAATTGAAAAAGTGCAAATAATTACTTTATACTAGAGAGAAGTAAATTTTAAGTTATAACTGATAAAGAATTGTTTTTGCTATACCTTAAACATTTCCGACTTTTTAAAATTTTTTATACTTTAAATTGAACCCAATTTTAAAATTCTTTAACTTTACATTGTCCTGTGTGTTTATATCTATCCCTCTCTTTATAAAGGTATTGGATTTAAGAGAACGATGTATATTATGGTGGGTGGTAGAGTCAATTCGAAATTAGTTAAATACGAACTACTTATTACGTATCACTTTTTAATACGGATTACTTCCGGCTATAACTAAATTTAAGACATATTTTAAACGTTATATCAAATATGTCATTAGCCATATGGCTAATTTATTATTTTTATTGATTTGCTTAGAATACAAAGAGTAACAGAAATTATTATTAAGCTTTTTATCTAGCATAATAAATAATGTATTGATAAAGAAAATATTTAGGGAATTTGATAGAACGAGATGGCGAGTCTTCCGATTAAAGAGATGGATACTGTAAGTAAGATGAAAAATTTGTTTTTGAGCAAAGGTCAAATTAGAGATTATTTACTATTTATTTTGTCAATTAATACCGGAATTAATTTAAAGGATCTTTTGGGTTTGCGAGTTAAAGATGTAAAAAATAAACAATACTTGAAATTGGGACAAAATAAATCTGTACCATTGAATAATGAAATTCAAGCTCTAATAGAAAAAGTAGTAGATGGTTGTAAAGCAGAGGAACCTCTTTTTAAAGGGAGATTTGGTCGACCTTTGGATAGAACCTCAACATTTTATATTTTCAAATCAATTTGTACGGAATTGGGAGTGGAGGATAAATATTCTGTAGCCTCTTGGCGGAAAACATTTGCATATCACTATTACCAAAAGTATAAAGATTTGTCTTATTTACAATGGTTGTTTAACCAGTCAACAGTAGAACAAACGTTAAAATATATCGGTATAGATGAAAATATGAATTTAAGATTTAGAGATGGAGTTTGTTTGTAAGGCTTAGTTATAAAAGAATATAGAAAAGGATATATGATGGTTGAGAGTAATGAAAAAATAAATATTTGTTTATCATGTGATGATAATTATGCTAAATATGCTGGTGTGGTTATAACATCAGTTCTAACAAATGCATTACCAGAGGATAAGTTAAATTTTTATATCTTAGATGGTGGTATTAGTGTTGAAAATAAGGACAAAATACTATCTTTAAAAAATATAAAAGATTGTGATATAAATTTTGTTTCTATAGATGAAAATTTATTTTCAGATTTTAAAAATATAACAACTCACGCATATATTTCATTACCTGCATACTACAGATTAAAAATGGCAAGTTTATTACCTGATATCAGTAGAATTATATATTTTGATTGTGATGTAGTTGTACAAAAGAGTTTGAGAAATTTATTCAATATTGATATGGGTGAACATGCATTAGCCGGAGTTTCAGATGTTAAAAAGAAAATGCAAAAAATAAATTCTACATACGTAAATTCTGGAGTTCTTGTAATGGATTTAGATAATATGAGGAAACAAGATTTAGAAGCTAAGTTTTTTGAATATACAAAGGAACATTATTCAGAAATTGTTTGTGGAGATCAAGAAATCATAAATCAAGTATGCAAGGGCGAGATTAAACTAATCGATAGTAAATGGAATACACAAATAAGTAATTTTTCAAATCGTTCGGATTATACAAGAAATCCATATATTATTCATTATATTGGCAAGAACAAACCATGGCAGTATGCATCTTTTAGTTATAGGAAAGATTTATTTTATAAATATTTGCAACTTTCTCCTTGGGCATTGAATAAAGATGAATTATTCCAATATAGAGTAAAGGGCGAAATAATAAGTTGGTTTAAGTATATCTTACATAGGCCCCTTTTTATGTTTAGACCGAAGTTTTGGTATGCAATTTGGAGAACATATTTTAGTTTGTGGGAGAAAGTGTAAATGAAATTTTCAATAATAGTACCCGTTTATAATGTAGAAAAATTTTTACGAGAAAGTCTCGATAGTATTATTTCTCAAACATTGAAAGATTTTGAAGTAATTTGTGTAAATGATGGTTCTACTGATAATTCATTAGAGATATTAAAAGAATATGCGAATAAGGATTCTCGAATTAAAGTAATATCCCAAGAAAATCAAGGTCAAGGTGTAGCAAGAAATAATGCAATAGATATTGCACAGGGGAAATACTTGTTATTTGTTGACCCCGATGATTTTATTGAATCAAATACTTTAGAAGTTCTTTATAATAAATTTCACGAAACAGATGTAGATATTATACAGTTTGATTATGCAACCTGTAAAGAAGATGGAACACATAAAAGAGTTGAAACATTTAAGAAGAGGTTAAAGAAATATTTTAATTATTCAATTAAAAATAACCAAATTTTCAATTGGCATAAAATTAACAAAAAAAATTTGGAAGGAATGTATTTAGCCATTTGGAATAAGGCTTATAAAACAAGTTTTATAAAAGAACACCATATAAAATTTGCACCAACTAAAACAGGAGAGGACAATGTATTTTCTATAAGTTCAAATTTGCTTGCGAATAAAATTTTGTACATTAATAAAGTATTTTATTTTTATAGAACTAGAACAGGTTCCGCTGTAAATAAAGCCTCAAATGATAATTTTGACGTATTTGAGAACATGAAAATATTAAAAGACTTTTTAGTTACAAATAATTTGTATGAAGAATATAAATCTAGTTTTGATGGTTATGTTTTATTTGCTTTGAGTTGGCATTTTTCAAAAATTTCTCATGAAGGTTCTGAAAAATATTTGGAAATATGTAGAGAAATTTTAGACCAAGAAAATTATGAATTGTTTTTACATAAAACAAAAGGAGAACTTTCAATATTAGAGCGAATTTTCTCTATAAAAAATCGGGAAATTAATGGTGTAAAGGTTAAAGGTATTACTATTTTAGGAACTTCTATTAACTTAAAATCTGACCAAAGGAGAAAAGCTTAGTTGAAAATTTTTATAAATAAAAAAACTAATAATACAACTAGGGTTGTTTCCTTGCTCGGAATTGAGCTGTATAAAATAGAAGATACAGAGGATACAAGAACTCAACATTTTTTAGGGCATTTTATATATACAAAAAGAATAAAATCAGGGATTATAGATATTAAAGTATATAAGCTCTTCGGTTTCCATATTTTAGAAAGAAGAATTGAAAATGATATTTGTAGCTATTATTTGTGTGGAAGATTAATTCGTCAAAATCACTTGGCTAAATTATTTTTTTTAAACAATTTAAAAAAAGTAAAAGAAAAATATGACGATGTGTACATTTTACATTCAAATAGTGGAGAAGTATATTTGTTTTTTGCTTATTTGGCAAAATCATTTATAAAAAAGAATCAATCTCAACATCCTTTATTTGTGGCAACTCAAAAATATCACATTGATATTTTAAAAATGTACTATCCTGAAGCAAAGTACATTTTTATAAATAACCTACAACTAAAAACACAAAGTGATGTTTGGAATATGCCAGAACACAGGTATTTTATTCTCTTCTCTGGAAATCATTTTGAAAAGGTTGAACAGGATATAAAAAACAGCGAAATTGGCAGTGTGCATTACCTTGCAAGCATATTAAAAACTTTAAACCTAACAGAAAAAGATTTTTCAAAACCTCAAGTTATGCCTTCTGTTAAATCGCAAAAAGTCTTAAGTAATGCAGTTAACAAAATGCAATTACAATTAAATGATTTTATTATTCTTGCACCGGAAGCTCTGACTTGCGAGGATTTACCTATAACATTTTGGCAAAAAGTTGTGCATGAACTTAAAAATAAAAATTTTGATATTTACTTAAATATTACAAAGCCTACAAATTATATTGAGGGGTGTAAACATTATAATCTAGGATTTAAAGAAGTATTTTTCTTAGCTCAAAAAGCAAAAGCTGTTATTTCTTTAAGAAGTGGTTTTTCTGAATTTCTGCTACCAACGGGTATTCCTAATATATCCGTTTACACAAAATTTAGAAAAAAAACAAAAAATGCTTTTTCTGTTGACAAAGGTATAGAAGGCTTTTCTATGTTAAAAATTCCATTTGTTGATAAGAACAAGGTTTGTGAAATAAATGCAGAATTGTATAAAAACGAAGATGAGTTAGTTAGACAAGTAATAGATTCATTAGAAATTATGTTGAATAAAAAGGAGTGCTTATTGTGAAAATAATAATCCAAGCTGGTGGTAAAGGGACAAGATTAGAACACTTAACTTACAATAGACCAAAATGTTTGGTGCCTGTACATAACAGACCAATGATATTTCATCTTTTTAATAAGTATAAAGATGCTGAGTTTGTTGTAATTGGTGATTATAAGTATGATGTTTTAGAAAAATATCTTGCAACATTTGCAAAAGATGTAAACTATAAAATCGTTCGAGCAACTGGAACCGGAAATATTTGTGGAATAAAACAAGCACTTGAACTTATTCCAAACAATGAAAAATTTATGTTAATTTGGTCTGATTTGATTTTATCAGAAGAATTTAAACCGGAAGAGTTACCAACCGGCAATTATGTTGGAATTTTAGAAGGTCAAACTTGTTCTTGGAGTTTTATTGATGGGAAATTAGATAAAGTTGCATCGAACAAATTTGGTGTAGCAGGTTGTTTTGTATTTGAAAATAAATCGGCATTCAAAGATATACCATTATCAGGTTCTTTTACAACTTGGCTTAAAGAAAGTGAAATCCCTTTAAAAGAAATGAAAATGCAAGCTTGTCCGGAAGTTGGGACTTTGGAAGCGATTGATAACCTAAATGATACTCAAAATCGTTGTCGCCCTTATAACAAAATGGAATTTACTGATGACAAGGTTATAAAAACTGGTTTGACAGAAGAAGGCAAAAAGCTGATTGATAGAGAGGTCGTTTGGTATAAAAAGATGGTAGAATACGGATTTACATCAATTCCAAAAATCTATTCTTATGCCCCTCTTACAATGGAAAAGATTGACGGTACAAATATTTTTCAGGCAAATTTAACTGATGAACAAAAAGCTAAAATTACTGATAATTTGATAGATTCTGTAAATAAAATGCACAATTTTGAAACAAAACCTGCTGATAAAGAGGACTTGATTAAAGAATACTATACCAAAACAATTGATAGATTAAACAGTATTAAATCATCAATTCCTTTTGCAGATAGAGAATATATTACAATTAATGGAAAAACTTGTAAAAATCCGATTGTGTTCCAAAAACAATTTAAAGATGCTGTTGAAGAAAAATTGCTTGATACAGTATTTTGTCCAATCCATGGTGATTGTACTTTGACTAATACTATGGTTGATAAAAATAACAATATTTATTTTATTGATGCAAGAGGATATTTTGGCAAGCAAGTTGTTTTAGGCGATATTCGTTATGATTGGGCAAAATTATATTACTCAATGTGTGGAAATTTCGACAGATTTAACGTTAAAGACTTTAGATTAAAGATTTCAGACCACGATGTTCTATTTGAAATCAAATCAAATGGCTGGGAAGATTTAACAGAAAAAGTTTTGGCAAATATGAAAAATTGCAAAGTCCGAGATATTCAATTTATACACGCAATTATTTGGCTTTCTCTAGCAAGCCACTGTTGGGAAGATTATGACTCAATGTGCTTGGCATTTTATAACGGTACTGAATTAATTGAAGGATTTATTTAGATAATTATGGATAATAGAACAGATTTTCAAGAAGATGCATTAGATAATACAGAAGAAATGAATCTAACTTCAAAATTGGAGTTAGAACGCATTGGGCATGAATTTAAAAATTTAAAAGAAACCTTGTTTCATTATACATCTTTTGATACATTGAAGAAAATTGCTGAAAATGGAACGTGGCGATTTTCAAGTATTAACGGTACAAATGACTTATCTGAACATTTAAATTTGTATGTAACATACCTATTAAAACAATCAGGACTTTTTGAGTTTATATCAGAAGATGTAAAAGAGAATGTAATTCAAAACATAAATAATCAAAATTACTATGGATATAAAGATTATTTTATTACCTGTTTTTCCAGTGAAGAAGATGATTTAGGTCAATGGAGAGTTAGATATGGAGATTTTGGTAGAGGTGTTTGCATTGGAATTGATCCGAAATTCTTCACAGATAAAGAATATATTTTAAAAACAGACAATTTGGGTTGGTCAAAAATCGAATACAACATAAATAAACAAAACAATATTGTATCAGAAATCTTAAAAGAATATGAAGAACCAGATTCTGTATGGAATATTGATAATGCAATGGATTTGGCCGCAAAACTAAGAGATATAGCTTTAACAATGAAACATTATGCTTTCAACATAGAGCATGAATATCGTTTAATAGCAGGCTGTGTAGATCAGGGGTTCTCAGAAGCTGAATTTATATCAGAAAACATGACAAAGGATTATGTTGATTATGACTTAAATCGTAGATTTGATATCTATAAAAAACCTTTGTTCAAATCAATATTGATTGGTAAAGATTCAAAAATAAAAGAAAAGGATATTCAAAATTTATTTAGGTATAACGGCTTAGCAGCACCTAAAATACTTGTAAGTAAATCTGATATCCCTTATAGATTTGCTGATGAACTAAAAAGGAGAAAATTTTGAAAGATATAGTATTAAAACAAAAAAAACAACAATTGAGAATATCTTCACTTGGACATAGTTGGATCTTGGATTTTGACGGTACGCTTGTTGAACACAATGGCTACAAGACAGGTGATGACAAATTTTTACCTGGGGCAAAGGAGTTTTTGCAATCTATTCCTAAAGACGATTTTATCTTGATTATGACCGCAAGAGAAAAAGAGGCTAAAGAAAAAACGGTTAAATTCTTAAATGACAACGGGATTAGATTTAATGAAATTCTTTTTGAAATGCCAATGGGTGAAAGGATTTTGATAAATGATGACAAGCCGTCAGGATTGCGATGTGCTTATGCAATAACTCCAACTAGAAATCAAGGGTTAGAAAATTTAAATGTAGTTGTGGATGAAAACTTATAAGGAGCAATAATGTTAATTATTAAAACAATGGTTCATGAAACAATTTGGGGTGGAGATAGATTGACTCCATATTCAAATACGAATAACAAAAAGATTGGTCACTTATATTCACTTATTTCAAATGGGGAACTGGAAAGTGAAATTTTGAATGGAGAATATAAAGGGCAACTGTTCAGAAAATATTTTGACGATAACAAGGCAAAATTTGGATTAGCAAAATATAAAGAATTACCATTTTTATTGGCTTTGGTTGATGCTACAGATGATTTGAGTTTGCAAGTTCACCCAGATGATGAAGTCGCAAAAGAACTTGAAAATGCTGATTTTGGGAAAAATGAATCTTGGTATTTTTTAGAAGTTCCAAAAAGTGGAAAAATATATGATGGTTGCAAAGCTAAAAGTTCTCAAGAATTGCGAGAAAAAGTTGCACAAGGCAAATACGATGATGTTATTGACTATTTGAATGTTGAAGTTGGAAGCTATGTTTATATAGAAGCTGGTACAATGCACGCAATGGCAGCCGGAAGCCTTGTTTATGAGATTGAAGAAAATTGTAATGCAACTTATAGAGTTTATGATTTTGATAGAATTGACAAAGACGGTAAAAAACGCCCTCTTCAAACAGAAGCAGCTTTAAAATCAATTCATGTAGATAAAAAATCTGTTGCAAAAAAATATGATGGAGAAAAGGTTGAAAGATTATATTCAACAAATCTTTTTACCCACAAAAAAGAATATACAAATAAATCAAATACAATCGAATGTTTAACTGTTTTGAGTGGCAAATCTGAAGTAGAAGGTTTTGTTGTTCAAAAAGGAACAACAATTGTTTTAGAACCGAATGAAACTGTGAAGTTAAACGAATCCGACTTTATTGTCGCAAGACCGTTGGTGTAAGGGGGTAGTGAGTTGAGCATAGAATTATCAGCTTCAATGATGTGCGCAAATTATGCCTGTTTGAGAGATGAAGTGAAAAATCTTGAGGATGCAGGTATTGATATTTTTCACATAGATATAATGGATGGAAGTTTTGTTGATAACTTTGGAATGGGTTATCAAGATATGGCTTTTATAAAAAACAATACAACTAAACAGGTTGAGGTACATTTGATGGTAAGAAAGCCATACAACTATTTAGATATTTTGTTCAATTTGGAAATTGATATTATCTATATTCATCCTGAAGTTGATCCTGATCCTGCAACAACTATTGAAAAAATACATCAACATGGAGCAATTGCGGGTATTGCAATTAATCCAGGGACAGCGATTTCGACAATAGAAGAATTGCTGAATACAGTAGATAGGGTTCTTGTATTAGGTGTAAATCCAGGACATGCAGGGCGAAAATACCAACCTTATGTAGATAAGAAAATCGAACGATTATTAGAATTAAAAAGAGTTCACGATTTTGAAATCTACATGGACGGTGCTGTAACAATCGATAGAATAAATCAATGGGAATGCCGAGGGGTAAAAGGATTTATACTCGGCACTGCTACACTGTTTAAAAATGATTATAATTATAAGTTAAATCTTGCAAATATAAAAAATAATAGTTTGTTAAATGTAAAACATTAAAGGAGAACGATGGATATAAAAATTTTCTTTGAATATTTTAAAAAATATGCATATAAAAAATATCTTTGGATTTTAGTAGCATTGTTATTTTTAAGATATGCTTTAGGAGTTGTTTTTTTTAATAAAGAAATAATCTTTTCAATAATTTTAGCATTACTTATTTACGATTTGCCTTTTTATTTAAATTTTAAACATTGGGAAACTAATAAAGTTATAAGATATAGAGATTTAATCGAAATCTTTACATCTATTTTTTCTACCTTATGCAAGTCTTATAACATTGAAATAAAATTAGCTACAAATGTAGGATATTATACCTCTGAATATATCAAAGAAATAACCGATAAATTAGATAATTCGGCAATGAATAAAGAGTATGTTAATTTTAATTTAGTTCAACTTTGTAATAAGGATTTTCAAACACTTCAGCATATACATGCATCATATTTTGAAGAATTTTGTTGTGATGAAGTATTAAAAGATTTCTTTTTACTTATGGTAGGCAATATAACAAAAATGGATCGGGATGTAGATTTAATATTAAATTTAAACGATAATTCGCAACAACTTAATTGTATAGATAATTTTCATTTACAAGTAAGAAATATCTGTGATGAGGTAAATATTTTTTACTCAGATTTTTTTAATGAAGTTAACCAAAATATACCAATAACTAAAAATTCATACATGAAGCAAATTATGGGGATAGATTAATGGATAAAGACGAATACAAGAAAGAAACCAATTTGAATTTTGAAGCATTACTAAAAAATGGAGTGTTGCAAACATTGTATTACCAAAAAATTGCAAAGGCACTTGAAATTGCTTGGAATACAAGAGATTTTGAAATAAAAAGGTATTGGCAAAGAGCTACATATTATTGGGCTTTTATAACTTCAATATTTATTGCTTATGTTCATGTGTTAAATTCTTCAAATCTTTTTGTTCATCATAATTTAGTTCTGTTTCTTGTAATTTTAATAGGATGTGTTTTTTCTCTCGCTTGGGTTTTAACAAATATTAGTTCAAAATTTTGGCAAAATAATTGGGAATATCATATTAATTTTTTAGAATCAGAAATTTCAGGGATAGTATATGGAACATTACTATATAAAAAAGATGGGAAATTCCATCCCTCAATAAGTAAGATAAATTTTGCTGCTAGTTGCATTATTTTGTTAGTATGGATTACTTTATTAACTCATAATTTGTTTTGGGATTATATAAAGGGATTACCAATATTAAAATTTATTCTTAGTCATGCAATTCAAGGAAAAATAATTATTATATTGATTTTGGGATTTTTGTCTTATGTTTTTTACAAGCTATTTTTTAAAAAGCCAGAAGATGATAATGTTTATAAATTATAAAATGTAACCAATTATTTGAATAGAAATTAAGATCTACGAATTTATACTGGAGGATTATCAATGATAAATAAAATATACAAGATTTTTCTTTTTTATATTTTAAAAATTCCATTAATGAAAAAAATTATTATAAAAATATCAAACGTTATTACTTTTGATAAAAAACAAAGGCGCCTAAATCGAAAATATTTGAGTGAATACTGTGAAAGAATGGAAGTTATAAACTTAGAGAAAAAATATTCTGATTATTGGATATTCCCATTATTTTCTCCATGGGGGGATTTAGCTATTGCCTGTTCTTTAATTAAAAGTTTTAAACATAAAAATGGAGGTAAAATACTCGTACTAGTTTCAGATAAAAATAGAGCAAAAGTAGCGAAATCTTTCAAATCAATAGATAAAGTAATAATACAAAATAAAAAAATTTTGGGATATATAAATACAAATCCTCATACAAAGATTAAAAAAGGTTTTTATTATGAGATAAATCATTGGCTTTTTGTAGATGCTCCAAACTACAAATCCAAAAATTTTTTAGAACTATATTCCAATATGCTTGGTTTAAGTGATGGGACTATCATAGAAAGACCAACCTTTTCTGAAAAAGTAAAAGTATCTGTTCAACATTATATTCAAAAAAAACATATTAAACCTGAACATACAATTATATTAGCACCACAAGCTAATTCTTTTAAATCAAAAAACATTTCTATGGATTTTTGGATAAATTTAGCAAATCAATTAGAGAAAGAGGGATATGATATAATTTTTAATTCTTCAAAAAAAATAAAAAATTATAAAACAATATTTTTACCAATGATAGAAACTTTATATTTAAGTGAAATTTGTAAGGGCGTCATTGGCTTAAGAGCTGGTTACAATGATATCCTAGGAATAATGCAGATAAAAAACCTTTTTGCAATTTATCCCCAATCAATGTTTTTCAATACAATATCAAAATTTGTACAATTGTTAGAATTTAAACGATCATTTTTGGATGAAAAAGACAAATCTTTTGATGAAAATATGTATAGAATTACAAGTTTAAAAATGTTTGGGGATGCAACTGCTAAAGAGTATATATATTCTAATAATGATGTAAAAATAATTAATAATATTATTCAAAACTTAAAAAGTAGCAAATAAGAGGAGAAAAATGAAAAAACTAATGCAAACATTGTTTTCAATTACCAAAAATCCCAATATAAAATATAAAACAATTTCAATATTAGGCTTTAAAATAAAAAACATAAATAAACAATACGTTCAGAAATTAGAGCAAGAAAATTTGCGATTAGAAAATTGCAACAAAAACTTGATCGCAGAAATAGCATCTATCAGAAAGCCAGAATTAAATTATCTTGAAACTCATATTGTTGACCATTGCAATTTGAATTGCAAGGCTTGTTGCCACTATTGCAATGTAACAAAACCTAATTTTATTGAAATTGAAAACTTTTCTAATGATATGTTTGAATTATCCCAAAAGTTCAAAATCAAACAAATTAGGCTGATGGGAGGAGAACCTCTATTAGTTCCTAACATCAATGATTTTCTTATCATTACAAGAAAATACTTTCCGAATTCAGATATTAGACTTGTAACAAATGGAATATTATTATCAAAACAACCTGAAGAATTTTGGGAAACTTTAAAAACTCAAAAAATAAAACTAGACTTAACAAAATATCCTATTGGGGGGACAAGCTTTTCAGAAGCTCTTGATGCAATTGGAAGTCATGTCTTCAGCTATTATAGAAATGATGATTGGGGATTTTGTGTTCAAGAAACTGCAATGGGTGATTTTTGGATCGCTTCTAATTTTCAACTGACGATGGATTCAAGAGGAAATAGTAATATTAATAATTCATTTGCGAAATGCCCATATAAACGATGTATAAATCTCATAAATGGTAAACTTGTTCATTGTCCAACCGCAGGCTATTTGCATAATTATAACTCTTATTTTAACAAGAATTTAGTAGGGGAAGATGGCATAGATATTTATAACCATACAGCAATAGAAATCTTGGATTATTTATCTAAGCCAATAGAAACTTGTAAATACTGTGTTTTTGATGGTGATGTCACTCTTCAAAAATGGGAAATTTCAAAAAAAGAAGAAAATGAATGGTTTGTTAATAAATAAATGAATAAGGAAGAATTTAATAAAATGAAACTAGAAATGACAACTGCAAAAAACTCGTTTAAATATGGATGGCTATTATCTAGAATATGGCCGTATATAAAACCATACTGGTTTAGAATATTATTAGGATTTTTAGTAGCAATCCCATTAGGCTTGCTAGATGGGGTCACAGCCTTTGCGCTAAAACCATACATGGACTACGTAATAGGTGGAAAAACCTTTGCACTCGACTGGCATGGGATTAGTTTTTCTATAAGCTCTTTGCAAATGTCCTTTATCTTACCAATCGGCGTAATACTGTTTGCTGGATTTCAAGGGGTATTAAGATACTTAAACGATTATCTTTCAGCATGGACAAGTTCACATATTACAAATGATGTAAAATTCGACTTGTTCCATCGACTAATCCACATGCACCCACAATTCTTTGATGAAAATTCATCAGGAATAATAATCTCAAGATATATGGGAGACCCCCAAACAGCTTCTGCAGGTATAGTAGATAATATTAAAACAATAACAACTGCCACATGTGGTGCTCTAGGATTAATAGCAGTAATGCTTTATAGCTCATGGAAACTTGCAATAATAGGAGTCTTAGTCCTTTGTATCGCATTCGTTCCAGTAGCACTAATCCGCAAAAGAATAAAATCCGCATCAAATAAAAATATGGTAATCGGCGGTAATATAACAACAAATATAAACGAAACATATTCAGGCAATAAAGTAATGGCAGCTTATGAATTACAAGATAGACAAGAAAATTACTTTAGAAAACAAATATGGGATTCTTACGATATTGGAATGTCATTGCTAAAACGGGCAGGTTGGATGTCCCCACTAATGTATTTAATTGCATCTTGTGGTATAGCAACAGTACTAGGCGTAGGTACATATTTAATCAATAGTGGTCAAATGACAGCCGGAAGTTTCGCATCATTTGTAACTTCTCTACTTCTATTATATAAACCTGTAAAAACTTTAGGAAACACTCTAACAGGTATTCAAAATATCTTCGTTGCAATGGGAAGAGTTTTTGAATTATTTGACTTAACTCCTGCTATACAAGACTGTGAAAATCCTAAAACTTTAACAGGCTTAAATAAAAATATTGAGTTTAAAGATGTTTGTTTTGAATATGTTCCAAACCAACCAGTTTTGAAAAATATCAATTTAACTATTCCAAAGAACGAAACTCTTGCAATAGTTGGGAATTCAGGTGGTGGAAAATCTACTCTAGTAAACCTTATTCCTCGTTTTTATGACATCAAATCTGGTTCAATAAAAATTGATGGAGTTGATATTAGAGAATTTTCTTTAAAATCACTTAGACAAAATATATCAATGGTGTTCCAAGATAACTTCTTGTATTCAGGAACAATTAAAGAAAATATTATGATGGGCAATCCAAAAGCAAGTCAAGAAGAACTAATGGAAGCAATAAAGTCCGCTCATTTGCAGGATTTAATCTCAGAACTGCCATTGGGCTTAGATACAGAACTTGGTGAGAGAGGAATGACTCTATCAGGCGGTCAAAGACAGAGAGTTGCAATTGCAAGAGCGATGTTACGTAATGCGCCAATTGTAATCTTAGATGAAGCAACGAGTGCATTGGATAATGAATCAGAAGCAATTGTACAAAAAGCAATGGATAACCTGATGCAAAATAGAACGGTATTTATTATAGCCCATAGATTATCCACAATTAAAAATGCAAATAGAATTGCAGTAATTAATGAGGGGGAATTGGTAGAATTAGGAACACATGATGAATTGATGTCTATTGAAAATGGACAATACAAAACCCTTTACGAAATGCAATTTAAAAAACAAGAGGAACATCAGTTATAAGGAGATATCTAAATGGAATGGTGGCAAGATCCATTTTCTAGAAAAATAAGAATTAAAGAAGTGATAAAATTATGGTATTTCTGGGTTCCAGATTTTTTATTAATCCTAATTGTTGTAATTTCAACTTGTTTTTTACTTAATTCAGCTATAACAAAAACTAGTTTTAACATTATTATTAATAGTATTGTAATACCAGCAGCCCTAAGTATATTAATTAGCATTGTTCCTGTTCAATTAAAAAAATGGGAAAAAAATTCAGAATGGACTGAACGGGAAGTTTTAGTTTATAGAGATTTATTAGAAACATTTACTAAAATTTTGATTTCTTTTCATCGAGATTTTGATAATTTTCTAGAACCCCCTATACTGCGCGGATTTGATTCTATACGAGACTTATTACAAAGTATTGAAAATTTGAAAACATTAATAGCTCACAGGACAGAAGTTGAGTTTAAAAATTATAACCAGTGTAACATTTCAGATTTAATAAGCAAATTAACTGTACAGTATAGTGCTATTTTAGCAAATAATTGTACAAATTCAGCTGTAAATCTTTATTATACAATTATAATGACACATTTAATAAAACTCGATGAATCAATTAAACAAACGTCTAATCTTCAATTAAAGGAGGATGCGTATAAAGATGTCTATATCCAACTTAATAACTATTTAGAATCATTACCATTTTTATATAAAATTATTTACCCAATAGTAGAAAAAGGAATGGAGTTAAATAAAATGAAGCATGACATTAATTATTACAACAAAAAAATGTTTGAAAACACTACACAAGAAAATAGCTCTGATTACTTGGAGGTGAAACAAAACGCTCTTAAAAAAGCTTGGGCAACTAGAAATTTTGAAATAGATTTATATTGGAAAAGAGCAACTTATTTTTGGGCATTTAATACAACAGTTGCAGTTGCTGTTTTTTATATATATACAAAAATTAATTCAAATTTAATCTTAATTTCATTAGTATTATTAGGAATTGCGTGTTCTTTAGCTTGGTGCTTATCTAACTTAGCCTCAAAACATTGGCAAGAAAATTGGGAAAATCATATAAAATTATTAGAAGATTCAGTTTATGGTCGATTATATAAAACTACAATTACAGATTATGAGTATGCTATAAAGCCATCTGTAACAAGACTAAATTTAAAAATAAGTGTTCTCGTTGTTTTAGCTTGGTTAATTGTATTTACAAAATTAACAATTAATTTATGGACAAGTGGATTATGGATGCAGTTGGTAGTATTACTAATCGGAATCATTGCTATGGTTTTGTTTATGCTTCTAGGAGAAATAAATAATATAAAAGAATTTAAAACCATAGCAAGTTTATTATTTAAAAATAAAACCTATAAATCATTATATATAAAATCTGGAACAATTGATAATATAAATATTGAAGAGAGAAATAACTAATTCAACTAATAAAGGATATGGGATTTAGATATGAATTTGTATGGTATTTGTTTAAATAAGAATATGTCTTTTCTTGGTATGTTTGAAATTCCTGATTTAGGTTATTTTGCCGGAAAAGTTTTGTATATGCAAAATGAACAATTTGAAATAAAATTATTTATTAGGAATAAATAAAGATAAACGACTTGAATATAAATTAAATTATTTAAAAGAATTTTTACAAACTCATTAATCATAGATAGGGTTTTATTATGGCACTTACAACAATAGAAGAATATATTGAAGATTTGACAAAATTAGAAAATCATCCAATTGGAAAAACTCAATTTTTGAATTTTGATTTCGATTTTATGCCATTAAATTCACCAATAGGCAGGTTTTTGAAAAGTGATTCGGAGCATTTTATTATAATGCTAGGTAATGAATTTAATTTACGATTATATAGGGGGGGAAATAAAGAAAATCCCAATTTTGTACCGACAATTAATCGGAATAATATGAGACCAGGAAATATAGAACATTGCTTTGAATGGATAAAAACAGAACAATTTAAAGAAGCTTTTGAAAAAAGTATTCTTTACAAAAAGCTTTCTGAATTAGAGATTGACGGTTGCTCTTTTAATATAAATTTAGATGCTTTGGCTCAGCACTATGGATTTAAAACAAGTTATTTGGACTTAACGCAAAGTCGTTTAGTTGCACAATTCTTTGCCTATACAGATTATGATCAAAATAAAAAGGAATTTTTCCCAATAACAAATTTTAAAGAGGGAAGTTATAAACCAATAATATATGAAATTAAAATTACTGATTTATATAAATTAAATCCAGATGCTTTTAAAATAATAGGTTTTCAACCTTTAGCAAGACCAATACAACAAATAGCATTCGGTATAGATACATCTATGTTTAACGAAGACTTAAAATCACATTTTACTAAAATAGAAATGACACCCGATCCAGATGGTGCAAAATATATTTTTGAAAAGTTTGAAGGTGGTAAAATACTCTTTCCTAAAGAGGATGCAGAAAAATTTTATGACGATATACGTAATTCTAGCTTAAATAATAAAAATTTTATTACCGAACATCTATTAAACAAATATTGCAATAAATTTGATTTGAATTTTGATGACTATAAAACCGTTTTGACCGCATTTTGCACAATTACGGATAAAGTAAAATTTGAAATTCAAGCAAAAGATATTAATGAAATTGCGAATTATTTAGACAATATAACAATCCCTTTTATAATGAACAACATTGGACATCTAGGAAGATTACAGCTTCCGCCAAATTTTTAGTTGTGAAATATATATTTAAATTTTAGCTTAAATAGCTTTTGCAAAAATCAGATTATCGAAAAATTCTCAAACTGTCTGTTAAAAATACTCAAACCATGTGTTCAATTACATAAAGATAGCACAACAGAAAAATTCTATAAATGATTGATTAATCATTTTATACCATTGAGTTAGACTATTAATAGCACTGGTAAATTTTTACTATAAATATAGTAGAGGAAGTTTCATGATGGGAAATACTAATGAAAAATTGGTATCGAAGAAACATCTTGGTATTGGTACGTCATTAGTGATAGCTGCCTTAGCTGGGTTTGTTTCTATTTGTACGTCTTCTCCTGTTTCGGTAATTGAAGATAATAGAATTATAGTTAATACTCCAAATCAAGTTATATCTAGAAATCATTCTGGAGTAACCGATAACAACAATTGGCATGATTGGTGGTCTGAATGGAATGTTGAAGGTGGTATTGTTAAAAATAAATCTCAAGATTTGACAATTAATAATGCTATTTTTGATAGAAATACTTTTACTGTTCACAATCCATCAGTTGTTGAGGGTGATGTGATTTTCATACTGTTTTAAATCTTATACTATTTCCTTTAAACGGATAGAAATATAATTTTTTGCTAAAATATTGAGTATTTTTTATTTTGAATAATCTATACATTTTGTTAATTATGATAAATAATAACAATCTTTTGTGGTATGATAAATACATCAAATTTAGAAATAAATATTAACATTATATATAAAATGTTATATTAAATCTAAAATAAAGTTGCATAATTTGATTAATAAGAAACAATTTAAGCCGTTGGAGGGAATATAGTGCAAAATATTGTAGTTGGTGCAGGGTTTTCAGGAGCAGCTATTGCGTATTTGTTAGCTGAAGAATTAAATCAAAAAGTTATTATAATTGATAAAAAGGACCACATTGCTGGGAATAGCTATGATTATCGTGATGAAAACGGTATTATGATTCACAAATATGGTTCTCATATTTTTCATACAAATAATGAAAAAGTTTGGGCTTTTTTGAAAAAGTTTACTTCTTTTAGCACTTATATGCATGAGGTCGTTGGTATTTTAGATGGCATAGAAGCTCATATTCCGTTCAATTTTAATACCTTGTATCAAGTTTTTCCAGAATCAACGGCTAAAAGATTGGAAGAAAAACTATTAAAAACTTTTGAATATAATAAAAAAGTCCCAATTTTAGAATTTCAAAAACAAGATGATGAAGATTTAAAATATTTAGCAAATTATGTTTATGAAAAAATATTCTTAAATTATACAACTAAACAATGGGGTGTTTCTCCAAAAGACGTAGATGGTGCTGTAACTGCCAGAGTTCCTGTATTTTTGAGTAAAGATAATAGATATTTTCAAGATAAATATCAAGGTATCCCTTTAGATGGTTATACAAGTGTTGTTGACAAAATGCTAAATCACCCAAATATCGACATTTATTTAAAAACAGATTTTAATGAATATAAAAAATCATATCCTGAATTAGTAAAAAGTGCTAGAATTTTTTACACAGGTTCAATTGATGAATTCTTTGATTACAAATTTGGGCAATTGCCATATAGAAGTGTTAATTTTAAATTTGAAACTTATGATAGAGAATTTTATCAATCTCATGCATGTGTAAATTATCCAAATAATTATGATTTTACAAGGATTCACGAATACAAACATTACTTACAAGATAAATCTTCAAAGACTGTAATTGCTAAAGAATATTCTGAGTTTTTTGAACTTGGCAAAAATGAAAGATATTATCCAATCGCAAGTGAAGATAATGCAAAATTGTATGACAAATACTTAGAAGAAGCTAAAAAAGTTAAAAATATTTATTTCTTAGGTCGTTTAGGTGATTACAAATATTATAATATGGATCAAGCGATAGCAAGAGCTATTGAACTTTTTGAGGAGATAAAATAATGCCAAAAGTTTCAGTGCTTGTTCCTGTTTATAATGTTGAGAGATATCTTAGAGAATGTTTAGATAGTATTGTAAATCAAACATTGAAAGATATTGAAATTATTTGTATAAATGACGGTTCTACAGATTCTTCATTATCAATATTAGAAGAATATGCAAAAAATGATTTTCGAATAAAAATTATTGATAAATCTAATTCCGGTTATGGTATTTCAATGAATATAGGACTTGATAATGCAACAGGTGATTATGTTGGAATTATTGAGTCTGACGATTTCGCAGATTTAGGTATGTTTGAAACTCTTTATAATATGGCAGTTGAAAATAAAGTAGACATTGTAAAATCTGACTGGTATTGTTATTGGACAAAAAATAATTCTGATATCAAAGCAAATGCAATATCAAAAGAGTTGTCAAACCGTGTTTTTAGTACAAAAGATGAACCTTTTGTTTTGAAAATGCAACCTGCTATTTGGAGTGGAATTTATAAAAGGGAGTTTTTAAAAGAAAATGATGTAAGGTTTTTAGAAACTCCGGGGGCAAGTTATCAAGATACAGGTTTTTATTTCAAGGCAATGATGCAAGCAAAATCTGTTATTTTTACTACAGAAGCTTTTTTGCATTATCGTCAGGATAATTTGAATTCATCTGTAAATAATAAAAATAAAGTTTATTGTATTTGTGACGAGTATAAGGAAATTGAACGATATATCAAAGCTAACCGACATTTAGTTGAATCATTTTTAGAATACTCTTATGCTTGTCGTTATAAGGCTTATGATTGGACGGTTTATCGAATTGCGGAAAAATTTATTCCTGATTTTATAGATAATTTCGCGCGAGAATTCAAAGAAATTGAAAAGAGTGAAGTTTTGGGAAAATATTTTTATTCACAAGTAAATAAAAAAGATTTTGATTTGTTATTGAATAATACAAATAAATTTTGTAAGATTTTTCTGAGAAAAATCTTTTTTAGAAAAATAAGAAATTTTCGCAAAAAGTTGATTTCAGTGAATTTTAATTCAAGCAGAAAAAGTTTAGTTTTATTTGGAAAGCAAATTTGGTGCGAAAAATAATTATTTAACACTCCCTTGAAATTTTTTGAATAATTTAATAATATATAAAGAAATGATGAAAGAGTTTGATTATAAAGAATTTGCAAATGTTTTGAGGTTTCAAGTCCGTGGGCTTGTACCGGAACAGTTTAAAGATAAAGAACAAGCTTTACAAAGTCTTATTTTTGAAGAAGCAAAGTATTTTGGTCAAAAATTTAGTAAGTTTGATTTGATTGATAGTTTAAGATGTTCAACTATTATTCAAGTTATTGGTGAATGGTCATTTCACAAGTATATAGATTGTTGTATTGGCGGTGTTCCGGAGGAGTTAAAATCTTCAATCGTTCATAACGTTAATGAAGACATATTTAATTCTCTTATAAAAATTTCTGAGCTTCAAGGTTCGGAGTCTCAAGACATTCCAATAAAAGGTTCAATTCTTGCTAACATTGAAACTTTAGTGAAAAAATCTTATAAAACACAATTAGAAAATTTACGAAATGAAGATAAAATTAGTGATACCTGTTATAAAAAGACGATAAAATCAAATAATTTTAAAGATTTAGAGAAAAATCAAGATAAGTTTTTTGATGATGTCCATTCTGTTCCGGTTTCAATTTGGGATATAATTAAAGCTGAACCTTTTGTGTCTTTGGCTTACTTTGTTACATTACCAATTACCTTTTTCGCATTTATTGTTGCTACTTATAATAGAGAAATACCATTTGCAATATTTATATTAATTATCTTTTGTATTTTATTGTGGCGTTTTCTTACAAGAACTGTTGGAATTTTATTCAAAACCGCCAAATAAAAATTAACCTTGTTTAAAATTGTTTCTTGCATATTGAGTTAAATCAAGAAGGTTGTAAGCATCTTCTACTGTGCAATTCTTACTCCAACGTGCCGGGCAGATATCTATTCCGCCTCTTCTTGTATATAATGCGCAAACGAATAATTCATCACCTTTGTTTAATTTGTCAAGAAGTCTTTTATAAATCATTTCGCAACATTCTTCATGGAAATGATATTCAGAACGAAAAGAAATTAAATATTTTATCAAGCTTTCTTCTTTAATATGTTTGTTTGATTTGTAATAGATGAAGACATCTCCGAAGTCCGGTTGGTGGGTAACTCTGCAATTGGAACGAAGAGAATCAAACATTAGATAATGTTTTTGCGGGGTTGTTGTTTCATCTGCTTCAATTAGTTCCGGTGCTTCTTTGAATTTTTCAATGATTGTCGCTTTTTGGTCAATGAATTCAATTAAATTATCGAAGTTATTAAAAATATTTATTTTAGGTGAATTGTTGTCTAAAAAATTTACTTGAACTTCAGTGTTTAACTTTTTACTTAAATCTTGTTCAATAAAATCTTTACATTTACTTAGACATTCATCTATTGTTATTCCAAGGCGGGTCATATTGAAAGAATTAAGATAAAGTTTTAGGGATTTTGATTCAACGATAAATTCACTTGTACAATTGTATTTTATTTTTAAAAGTCTTGTTACAGGAATTCCGTTTTGTGTCATTGCTGAGAATTCATAAGCATGCCAAATATCCCAACCAACAAATGGTAAATTGTTGTTATCAATGTTGTATTGTTGTCTGTTTTCAAATCGAGGAACGGCAACAAGTAATGACGGGTCATAAGTTTCGCTTCCATCTGTTCTTTTCCCTAAAAATTTTGCCGCAATTTCTTCTGTTTGATTGGTTTGCATAATTTCCCTCTCCTTTTTAATATTGTATAACAAAGTTTTTAAAATAGACTTTCAATAAAATCTTCTGCCCTATCTGCAATTGATTGGTTTATAAATGACATAACTTTTCTTTGTTGTTCTGTCAAATCATTAGATTTTGATAACTTTCGAGTCAATCTTGCCATAAAATCTACCATTGGTAAAATTTCTCTTTCATCAAACATAATTTCATAATTATTTATATCAAAAGAAGATGATGTTGCTGGGAGAAAATCGTCTTTGACGTCAAATCTTTTCATGTGAAGTTCAAATTTATCAGGGTTAACTCTATCAATGCAGTTGAATTGATAGCAAGGTCTACATTTTGAAAGAGTTTTTTGAAAATCTTCTAAGTCATTTCCTTGAGCATCATTTGTAAGGTTGCATTTCATTTTGATTTCCGTGTAAAATTTTTTCCCTTGTTTTAATTTCCTATCTTCACCTAAATATGTGCCAAATTTTGAATAAGCTTTTTTGCCAATATAGAGATTATTTATTCCAGTAAATGATATGTCCAATTGTTATCTCCTTACTAATGTTGATATTAATAAGTCCAATAAAAATTATTTTTGCTACCCTCTTTACAATATCAGAAAAAGTATTATAATGATTTTGAAAGTATTAAATGTATAGAGTACACTAATAATTTTATTATCTGCACGAATATATCATTTAACATTCTATAGAAGAATTTCAAAGGAGATAAATTATGAGTATATTTGAAGCTGGAATGATGATTTGTTTTGGGGTAAGTTGGCCATTAGCTGCGTATAAGACATATAAATGTAAGTGCGTACATGGTAAGAGTATATATTTTTCAATGTTAATTATGCTAGGGTATATTTGCGGAATTACTCACAAACTACTATATTCTCGAGATGTTGTAATTTGGTTGTATATTATAAACATGGCATTTTTGCTGACGGATATGATTTTGTGGTACAGATATAGAAACAATCCTGCACCTGTTACAGTTCAAGTTGAAGATGAAACTGTTATTAATGAAGAAGTAGAAGTTTAATATATTTGGAGAAGAGGCGAGTTGATAAATCAACTCGCCTCTTCTCTTACGTAAAACAAATTTCAGTTTTGTTTTTCTTTTCTTAATTTATTTATAAAATGTTCAAGTCTTTTAATTGCTTTTTTAAGATTTTCTAAAGAGTATGCATAAGATATTCTTAAATACCCCTCTCCACTTTGTCCGAATGCTGTTCCCGGGACGGCTGCAACTTTTTCTTCTTTAAGAAATTTTGTTGCAAATTCCTCACTTGTCATTCCAAATTCTTTAATACAAGGGAATACATAAAATGCTCCATAAGGTTCAAAACATTTTAGTTTCATTTCTTTAAACGCATTTAGTAAAAATCTTCTGCGTTGGTTGTATGCTTTGCGCATTTCTTCAACATCTTTATCACCATGTTTGAGTGCTTCAATTGCTGCATATTGACTTATTGTTGGAGCACACATTATTGCAAATTGGTGAATTTTTGTCATTTGTTTGATGATTTCAGCAGGCGCGCAAGCATAACCTAATCTCCAACCTGTCATTGCATAGGCTTTTGAAAAACCGTTAATGAGAATTGTACGTTCTTTCATTCCGTCTATTTCAGCTATTGAAACGTGTTTGTCTTTATATGTTAATGCGCTGTATATTTCATCAGACATAACAAAAATATCTTTTTCAATAACAATTTTTGCTACTTTTTCGAGGTCCTCTCTTCCCATAATTGCGCCTGTTGGATTGTTTGGATATGGAAGAATTAAAACTTTTGTTTTGTCAGTAATTGCGTTTTTAAGTTCCTCTGGAGTTAATCGGAAATCATTTTCTTCTTTTAAATCAATAATTACAGGTTTACCTCCTGCAAGATAAGTGCAAGGTTCATACGAAACGTATGACGGTTGAGGAATTATAACTTCGTCATTAGGGTTTAACATTGCTCGAAGTCCTACATCAATTGCTTCTGAGCCTCCAACAGTTACTAAAACTTCTGAATTTGGGTTGTAGTTTAAATTGTGATGTCTTTTTAAATAATTACAAATTTCAATTCTTAAATCTTTAAGCCCTGCATTAGAGGTGTAGAATGTTCTTCCTCTTTCAAAGGAATAAATCCCCTCATCTCTGATGTGCCAAGGTGTTTCAAAATCAGGTTCTCCAACACCGAGAGAAATTGCATCTTTCATTTCACTCACGATATCGAAAAATTTTCTTATTCCTGACGGTTTAATTTCTAAAACTTTGTCTGAAAGTGGGTTCCTCATGGAGTGATGACCTCTCTTTCATCTTCATGTTTTTTATCTAAAATTGTTCCGTGGTCTTTGTATTTTTTTAGGATAAAATGAGTGGCAGTACTAAGTACACTGTCAAGGGTTGATAGTTTATCAGATACAAATGCCGAAATTTCTTTTAATGATTTTCCTTCTAGTGTAACTAAAAGGTCAAAACCTCCTGAAATTAAATAAACAGAACGGACTTCTGGATATTTGTAAATCCTTTCTGCAATTTTATCAAATCCTTGTCCTCTTTGTGGGGTTACTCGAACTTCAATTAGTGCAGTAACTTTTTCACTTTTTGTTTTATCCCAATCAATAAGAGTGTGATAACCACAAATAACTCCCTCTTTTTCTAATGCTTCCATTTCGTTCGCAATTTCAAGTTCGTCAGCGCCAAGAAGAACTGCCAGTTCTTTGAGGCTCATTTTACTGTTTTTTTCAATTAGCGATAACAATTCTTCTCTCATAAAATGTTCTCCTATTTGATTTGATTTTTGAGTTCTCGTCTAACATTTGATAATGGTCCGTTGTTTGGATTTCGGACATTCTGATAATATTTTTTTACGTATGTAATCGGATATTTTGGGAGCCAAGACAATTTCATAAAAATAGAAACTGTTTCAGCTCCTTGTGATAACATAAGTTCATCAATTGTATCTTCATGGGCAGGTGAAATTGATGAAAAAATCTTGATTAAATAATCTGAAAAAGTTAATACGGAGTAACCTGTCATTGCTCCTGTATTAACAACAATATTATAAAAATTTAAGTCTTCTTTTGTTGCTAAATTATGTTTTGCATCAGCCGGAAGTGTGAGTGTTTCCGCATTTACTTGTTCAAGTTCATACCATTGCCCGTTGTATAAAATTCGCATAACGTTTGGTTTTGGCATATAAATATCATCAAATTCGTTTTCTAAAATGACCTTTCCATCATATCCTACAATCCCGTATTTGTAATTTTTGTATGTCAAAAACATTTTTCCAAAAAGAATATCAATTTTTGAATAAATCGGTTCAACAATTACATTTCCATATTCGTCATAAATTCCGTAGTCGTTGGAATTTCCGAATTTTGCAAATTTTGAAACAACTCTATCTGCATGTAAGTATTTAATAGGTACAAGTTCTTTCCCTGTGTTATCAATAAGTCCGAATTTGTTTTTTTTATTTTGGACAATCCAAGAATTATCTCCAAGGCGAATCATTTTTTTATAAATTGGTTGAATTAAAATATTCCCTTGTGAATCTTTAGCTCCCCATTTTTCATTTTGGGAAAAAGTTACAATATTGCTAGTTGTATTTGCTGGAGTTTGAGTTTCTTGAGCTTGAGTTGGAATGCTCGAAAATATAAATATTATACCTATCAAGATTAGTAACTTTTTCATAATATGATGATAACATAAAATTTGTTATGATATAATAATTTTGTTAGTAAGTAAAAAATATTATAACTATTATGTCAACAAAGAGAGTAAAATCAGTAGTAAAATTTTTATCAATCGTATTTACTTTTGCGCTAATTTTAGGTGCGTTGCCTTTTGTTTTATATTTAAAAGTTTTACCTTGGGCTATTTCAAACCCTCGTGTAATTAAGTATGTTGAAGATGTTTCTTCAAAAACACTTGGTGCCGATGTAAAAATTTCTAATCCGTCTTTGAAGACCTCTATATCTCCGAATATAAATTTTAAAGTTGATGAAATTAAATTGACAGGCAAAAATAAAAAACTTTTGGCTGATATGGATAAATTAAATGCAGATATTTCCTTGAAAGAAATTTCAAAAAAGAATATTATTCTAAATAAAGTTGCATTAAATAACGTTTTTATTGATGTGAATCCAATTTTAGATTTACCTGTTTTTAAACAGAAATCTTCAGGTCAAGGTGAGTGGAATGTTGATTTTTATTCTTCTGTTTTTTTTCTTGAAAATGCAGATATTTTGTATAAATTAGACAAAAATACATTTATTAACGTAAATGGTAAAAAATTAAAAATCGAAGATGATGTAGCAAAAAAACATTTGAGATACATAATTTCAGCTCAAATTATTAAGGGAAAGAACAAATTAAATGTTTCTTCATCTGATTACAATCGAGTTTATATTAAAGATAAAGATAGAATAGTTTTTGAAAATTCTCTGGTTGATATAAATAAATCTCATTTTAATTTTAACGGGTATTTAGATAAAAAAAATAACTATAATTTAACATTCAGGTCTAAAAATTTCTCAATTCCTTACGTTATTGATTTGTTAAATTCTCAGATTGTAGAAAATAATTTGGGTGAACAATTAGCTTACTTTAAAGATATTGATGGTAACTTTGATTTTGATTTTAATATTACAAACAAATCAATGAACGGAAATATTAAATTAAACAAGTTAGTATTTAAATTAATTCCATTTAACAATCTCCCGATATTACTTACTCAGGGAAATGTCAAATTGGATAGTCATAAAATTGTATTGAATGATTTCAAGGGATATTATAATGGCAAAACTTCTAATAAAATGGATTTTGCCGGAACGGTTAAAGATTATTTGAAATCAGTTGATACAAATTTAGTTGGTAATGCAGTTGTCACGAATGATTTTTCAACAAATTATTTGTCAAAAATGATTGGCTATCCTTTGCAAATTACAGGTAAAGCAGATACTAGAGTTCAATTAAAATCTAAATATAATAAAATTGATTTGTTGTGGTTATATAAGTTTGATAAGGGTAATGGTTTTGTTGCAGATGGCGATGAATCTTTTATGAATAACCTTGCAACTCGTGTTCTTGTGGCTAAAATGCATTTTGAAAATATGCTACTTAATATCAAATCTATAGATTATTATGCAGAAGATCCTGACCGCAATCATAATGTTAAAAAGAAAAGAATTCCATTAGTAAGTTTTAGTTCCAATATTGATTTTTCAAATGGACAAATATTTGTTAAAGATTTTGGATTGAATCTTCCCCAGCCTATGCCGAGCGGTTTTATCAATATGTTGATAAAAGAAAAACTTTTCAAGCATGGAACATTTACAGGACATATCAAGGTTATAAATACAGGAAAATACCCATATCTCATTGGCAATATGAAAATGGATAAAGTTGCAATTCCAAGTCAAAGATTATTTATCCGATCCGGAGAATTAAAAACTGACGATAATCATTTACATATCTCATCTAACGGCAGATATCGCAGGTCTGATTATGATATGTCAGGTGTAATTATTAATGAAATTAAATTTCCAATTGTTGTAAAAAATATAACTTTAGCACTTGATACAGTTGATGTCGAAAAATATTTGCAAGTTTTTAATAATCAAACTCCAAGTGATGAGGCATCAACAGATGTTAAAACAGAAGTTGCAAAATCTATCGAAAATAATACCGGTGATACTGATTCAGATGATAATACTCAAACTTTCGACCTTGCTAATTTGATTGTTGAAGAATGTGTACTAAAAGTAAAACAAGGTTTTTATAAAAATATTCATTTTTCCGATGCTGTTGCGAATTTATCTCTTGATAAACATAGTGTTTTGAAAATAAATGCTGACAAGTTCAATTTTGCAGAGGGGCAAACAACTGCCAAAATAAATTGTGACCTAAAAAATCATAAATATAATATATGGCTTGCTTTAATCAAAGTTAATTCTGATTTAATTGCAACTACGTTATTAAATCTTCCAAAAGAAATAAACGGTAAAGCAAGTGGGTTACTTGATTTGAATACAGATGATTCTTTAAAATTAAATGGCAGAATTCAGTTTAGAGTTTATAATGGGGTGATTGCGAAAATCGGACTTGTTCAATATGCATTGAATGTAGCATCTTTATTTAGAAATCCGTTAACAATGATTAGTTTATCTTCATTATCTGAACTTGTATCTGTTCCAGAGGGCAAGTTTGACCAAATTGATGGTGATATCTATTTGAAAAATAATATAGCAGAACGTATGATGATTAAATCTAAAGCACCACAATTAAGTTCGTTTATTATTGGTCGTTATGATATTGAAAAACAAGATGCGGCATTGAGAATTTATACAAAATTTTCAAATAGCAAAAAGGGAATGTACGGTTTCTTGAGAAATATTTCTTTGAATGCTTTAGCAAACAGAATTCCATTGAGTACCAGAAACGATAGTAATTATTATTCTGCGGAAATTTTTCAATTGCCACCAATTGATGCTGAAGACAAAGATTGCCAAATTTTCTTAACTAAAGTTGATGGTGATATTGTACAAAACAATTTCTTATCTTCATTAAAGAAGATTAAGTAGTTCGGTTTTATATTATTTTTCAATATACTGAAATAAATCTTGAGTTGTGCATCTTAGGGCATCGCATAATTTATCAAGGGTTTGAAAATCTATCCCCTTGGTTTTTCCGTGGTAAATCTTATTTAAAGCATTTTGGCTGATTCCTGAGAGTTTTGATAGTTCTGAAACTCTCATTCTTTGTTCGCCAAGAATTATTGATAGTCTGTTTTTAATCATGTTTTTATTGTAACAGTTTGTGCGTTTAGATTTGCAAAATACAATTATGCATGTTAAATATACATGTATAGATGTATAATGTTTTAATAATTCTTATAAAAGGAGAATAATATATGAAATTACTTATAGGCTTAAAAAATTGGACCTTCGCCCATTTATGGAAGATTGTTAGGGTGAGGGCTGCCTTTACATTAGCCGAGGTTCTAATCACTCTTGGAATTATTGGTATTGTTGCAGCGATGACCATTCCTAATCTTATTTATAACTATCAAAAGAAAGTTTGGGTTAATCAATTAAAATCAACACATGCCATTCTTACTCAGGGTTTTAAAAGAATATTAGCAGATGATAATACAACAGACCTTACTCAAACAGAACTTTTCTTGAATATGGAAAAATCTAAATGTATTTTTTATTTGGATAGCGATGGGAATAAACAATGTGAAGAACAGTTTTTGACTGGATTATCTAAGTATTTTAAATTTACTCCTGTATCTGATCAACATTATGTTTTGAAACGATTGAATGGTGAAATTTATCACGTTGCAGATGGAAATATGTTGTTATTTTTGAATGGTTCAGCAATGATTGCGGCAACTTTTTCAAAGGAAAGTGGAAGCTATAGACCTTGTAACGAGATAAATCAAGAGGGTGGGCATCTTTGTGAATCTCCAATTTGGTTGAGGATTGATGTGAATGGATTAAAAGGTCCAAATACATTAGGTCGTGATGTTTTTGAATTTATTGTTGGTGAAGATGGAATTGTTTATCCAAATTACGGTAAAGAACAATCAATTTATTATGGTAACCCAGAATATTATTGGAAAAATAATGATTATTATTGCTCAAAATCTAAAAATTCTTCCGGTCTTGGTTGTGCTGGGCGAGTTATGGAAGGTAACTGGGCGATGGATTATTAATTTATTCTAAAACTTCTAAAAATCTATTGTCAAACAATTTCCTTTATATGATAATAAACTTGAATGTAATAGAGATTATAATAGTCCAAATTATTATAATTGTATGATGGAGGAATTTGGAGTTATGGATATATTTTCGATATTTACACTGTGCGGGGGGTTAGCCTTTTTCTTGTACGGTATGATTGTTATGTCCGCAGGGTTGGAAAAAATTGCCGGTGGCAAGATGGAAAAACTTTTAGAAAAAATGACGTCTAATCCGGTTAAGAGTTTTGCTCTCGGTGCAGGAATTACAATAGCAGTTCAGAGTTCATCAGCCGTTACGGTTATGCTCGTAGGGTTTGTTAACTCAGGGATTATGAAATTATCTCAGGCTATCGGTATAATAATGGGTTCGAACGTTGGTACGACAATTACTTCTTGGATTTTAAGTTTGTCAGGTATCCAAAGTTCGAATTTTATTTTAAGACTGTTAAAACCTGAATCATTTTGTCCTTTGTTAGCTCTGATTGCTGTGATATTGATAATGACTTCTAAAAATAACTTATCAAGACGCAAAAATGTCGGAGCTTTTTTAATAGGTTTTGCTGTTTTGATGTATGGTATGCAATTGATGTCAACTTCTATGGCTCCACTTGCAGATGATCCAAGATTTTCACATGCTCTTACATTTTTTAAAAATCCAATATTGGGTTTGTTAGTTGGTACAATTGTTACTGCTGTTATTCAAAGTTCAGCAGCTTCTGTAGGTATGTTACAAGCACTATCTATGACAGGTGGAATTTCTTATGCCGTAGCTGTTCCAATTATAATCGGTCAAAATATCGGAACTTGTATTACTGCAGTTTTATCTAGTATTGGGGTTAACACAAATGCTAAAAGAGTTTCTGTTGTTCACGTTATGTTTAATGTTTTGGGCGCATTAATCTTTTTACCGATTTATGAATTTGGTCATTACTTTATAAATTATCCGTTTGCGGAAACTACTAATCCTTTTGGAATTGCGGTTTGTCATTCAATATTTAATATTGCAACTACAGTTTTGTTATTCCCGTTTGCAAAACAAATGGAAAAACTTGCTTATGTTTTAGTTAAAGACAAAAAAGATGAAAAAGAAGTTATTTTGGACGAAAGATTACTTCTTACTCCGTCTATTGCGATTAACCAATGCTATAAAACAACAGGTACAATGGCTAAAATTACAAGGGATACCTTGGTTATGGCTGTTAGAATGTTAAAACAGTATAATCCAAAAGTTGCTGAAGTTATCAATAAAAATGAAGTTCTTATTGATAAATATCAAGATACGTTAGAATCATTCTTACAAAAATTATCAGGTAAAGAATTATCAGATGAAGATAGTAATAAGATTTCTCAATTGATTTTGTCAATTTCAGATTTTGAAAAAATTGCAGACCATGCTATTCATATTTTGAACTTGGCAAATAAAATGCACCGAAAAGAATGGAAACTATTACCTGAAACTGTTGAAGAATTGAAGCATGTTGTTAATGCGGTCAAAGAAGTGTTTGATGTTACAGTTAATGCGTTTGTTGAGCATAATGTAGATAACGCATACCATGTTGAACCGTTAGAACAAGTTGTTGATGATATCGCTTATACTGCAAAGAAAAATCACATTAGGCGTGTTAAGAAAGAAAAAATCCATATCAAACGTGGTTTTGTGTATGCGGAAATTTTAAATGATTTAGAGAGAATTTCTGATCATTGTTCTAATATTGCTACAAATATTATTCAATCAGTCAATTCATCAATTCCAAAACACGTATTGAAAAATAAATTAAAAGATGCAAATAATGATGCTTTTGCCAAAACATTAGAAACATTTAAAGAACAGTATTCTGTTGAACCAATTTCAAAATAGGACGAAATGTTTGTTATGATTAATTTTGATGAGAATAATAAATATCTTTTGTCTGGAATTTATAATGTTTCTATGTCTGAAATTGACAGGTGCCAAATGGTAAAACCTGCGGCACTTTTAAATTTTATGCAAGATTTAGCTGCAAAATCAATAAATAGAATTGATGAAAATTTGTCTTGTGAGGCATTGTTAGATAAGGGTTTAGGTTGGTTTTTAATCAGGTATAGGATAGAATTTGATGATTATCCGATAGGGGTTGATGCTGTGAAAGTTTTGACCGAGTGTCGTGGAGTTAATCGAATGACTACTTATCGTGATTTTGATGTTTATGATTTGAAATCGGATAAACGACTTTTGCGAGCCGTGACATCTTGGTTTTTAGTAGATTTAAAATCAAAATCAATTGCAAATATTTTGCAAAACAGTCCGGATTTTATTACTTTTGAAAAACGAGAAGATGATTTATCTTTACAAAAAATTCGTCCGATTACAGAACCTGATAAAGAAAAGATGTTTCATGTTCGATATGATGATTTAGATATGAACGGGCATGTAAATAATACTGTTTATATCACGTGGGCAATGGAAACTTTGGATTTCGATTTTCGAGCAAGCCACAAATTGAAGTTTTTAGATATTTATTTTAAACATGAAGTAAAATATGGTGATGACATTTTGTCTGCGGTTAAAATGGACAGCGAAAATTTAATTTCGACTCATTTGATAACGGATTCAAAAACCGGAACTGAGGTTTGTTTACTTAAAGCTCAATATATTGCGATTTAGTCAATTTGTGCTATAATTTTTTTGAAAAATGTTTAAGGGTATGGGGGAATAATATATATGAAAGAGAATGTTTTATCACTATTGGAGCAGAATACAAAATTATATGGTGAGAGAATAGCTCTTGGCAAGCGTAATAAATATGGTTGGAAAGAACTTACATATAAGGGGTTAGGTCTTTTGACAAAGCAATTTGCGAGTTATTTGATTACAGATTTGCAAATGCAAAAAGGCGAAAAACTTGCGATATTATCCGAATCAATGCCGGAAATGGGTGCTTGCTTATTTGCAGCCGTAATATCAGGCATGGTTACAGTCCCTTTAGATAACAAATTGACTATTTATGAATTAGAATCAATTCTTTCAAGCTGTCAACCATCAGTTTTGGCTGTTTCTCAGGCTAATTTAGAAAAAGGTTTAGAGCTTCAAAAAAGAATTTCAAGTATCAAACATATTGTTATTATGGACGAACCTCGTTATGCATCTGAATTCCCTAGTTTATATACACTTCCGACAGGGAGAGAATGTAAGTGGCGTCACAGATCATTAAGAGATACCGCTTTAATTATTTATACATCAGGTACAACAGGTGCTCCAAAAGGTGTACAAACGACTTTTGGAAATATGACAACTCAAGTTCTTGAAATGTCAAAGATTTTACCTGAAATTTTACCGCACGAAAATGTTAATCTTTTATCAATTCTTCCAATGAATCATTTGTTTGAATTGACTGTTGGTTTTTCAACATTTTTGAATAGAGGTTCTTCAATTTTTTATCCTCAAAGCTTAAAACCAAAAGATGTTTTGGGAGATATGAGAGAAAAGAAAATTGATTTTATGATTGTTGTTCCTGCATTTTTGAAGTTGTTGAAAAACACAATTGAATCAGATATCAGACTTCTTTCAAATGAAGAAAAACTTTTGTTTGAAAGAAGTTATGCAGCAGCAGAATATATAACAGATTATGATATCAAGCGACAATTATTTAGAAGCATTCTTGCCAAATTTGGTGGTAATTTCTATGGATTTATCACTGGAGGTGCGCCGTTAGATCCAACTGTAGGTGAATTCTTTGAAAGAATAGGTATAAAAGTTTTCCAATGTTATGGTCTGTCTGAAACAAGTCCTATTATTTCTGTTGATAGAGGTGATGATAGAAAATTGATGTCGGTTGGTCCTGTTTTGGATTCTTATGATGCTAAAATAGATTCGGAAACAGGTGAACTTATGGTAAAAGGTCCATCTGTTATGAAAGGTTATTACAACAATCCGGAAAAGACTGCAGAAGTTCTGGAACCTGATGGTTGGTTGCATACAGGTGATATCGGTGAATTCGACCATGACGGAAGACTTTATATTACGGGTAGAATTAAGAATATGATTGTATTATCCGGTGGTAAAAAAGTGTTTCCTGAAGAAGTTGAAACTGTTTTAGAGCAAGATGACAATTTTGCAGAAGTTTGTGTTTTTGGAGCAAAGAGAACAACAGGTGCAAAAGATGGAACAGAGGAAATTATGACTGTAATTGTTCCAACAGATGAAATTTTGAAAAAATATACAAATGATGAAGAACTTCAAAACTTCATCGTTCATGAAGTTAAAAATTTGTCAGTTCAACTTGCACCATATAAACGTCCGGTTAATATTGTTGTTCGAAAAGAGCCATTCCCAAGAACAGCAACAAGAAAAGTTAAACGTAATATCGTTAAAGAGCAAACAATGGCAGTAGTGTAATATTAGGAAAATGGTAAACAAGAAATAACTTCAGTTGATAGAAATAGACCATATCCTATTGATGTTGACCCATAAGAAGCATAATAAATAAGGAGGTAAGAATTATTTCTTACCTCGTTTTTAGCTTATATTTCTAAATTTTTAAATATTAATAATTCATAAGGTTCAAAACCTAGAGCTGATGCAATTTTTTCAACAATATCCAAAGTTGGAGATGATGTCTGAGCTTCTATTTGCGTAAGAGTAGAACGTCCAATCCCTGCAAGTTCTGCTAATTTTTCTTGAGAGTACTTCCGTTTTATCCGTTCAAATCTCACTCTGGTTGCAAATTTTCTAGCTAATGTTGATATATTGCTCATAATGTCGTAATATTAGCATATTGACGTTATAACGACAATATGCTATACTGAACATATAGACTTTAAAATGACTAAAATATTGTAATAACGACTGGAGTTATATAAAAATGAAAAAAATATTCGCTTTTACTCTTGCTGAAGTGTTAATAACCCTTGGAATTATTGGTATTGTTGCAGCTTTAACGATTCCTGGTTTAATAACAAAGTGCAAAGAAATGCAATATCGAACGATTTATAAAAAAGTCTATAGTTCTTTAAACCAAGCAATGAAATATGCCCAAGAAGATGATGGTGCTGATTTATCATTATATCCTAAGATAGGGGATTATGGTACTATGGAGGCAAATTTTGGTGACATTTTTAAATATATTTCTCAATATTATAATGCTCCAATAACATGTTTTAATGGGGATAATAGCGCTTGTTGGGCTTGTGAAGATGGAGAGGCTGGCTCTCTCTCTGGTGGTGCTCCTAATTGGCTTGGTTGCAGAAAAGTTAATTATGCATTTGTTGATACAAATGGTGTAGCATATTATTTATACAGTACTCGTGAATATCCCATTGTAATTGATGTAAATGGAAAAAGAAAACCCAATCAGCTTGGAAGAGATAGGTTTGTGATGCGATTTGGAAATAGTTTAGAGCCTAACACTCTTTACCCTGATACTGTAGATGCCGTTCTTTTTGAGAAAGACGTGATAAACAAATGTCGTTGGTGTCCACAAGGTAATTGTTTGTATAAAACATGGATTAGAAACGGAAAATAATTAGCTTTTTAATTAATTAAGCTTTAACCTCTTGTTTTTGCTCAGGTTGTGGCGTCTCTTGTTTAGATTTTGCGTCTTTGGGATTGTCCATACCAATCATTTTCATCACAGGGTGAATAATTGGGTGAGAAATAATTGGAGCAAGGATTGCCAATCCTGCTACAGAACCAAACATTGAACCTGCTTCAACAACACCCCTTGCCAGATTTTCGCTGTCTTGGTTGATTGTTGAACGAGTAAATTTATCTCCGTTTCCTGCAGCTTTATTTATTTCTGTAAGTTTTGCGATTTTTCCGGATTCGTCCATTTTGTGGAATTTCATAAATTCGCTGGAATCTTTGAATGCTTGGAATATTGGTTCATTTTTGTATGCTTTCTTAGCTAGTGCAAAAGCTCCTTTTTTGCAGATTGGAGTAATTGCTGCTAAATAAATTGCTAAACATGTAATTTGATACAAAAATTCTTTTGTTGCTGAGAATTTTTTAGTTTGCGGGTCGATTTGTTTATCTGTAAGAATAAATGTTGGACGACCTACTGCTTTTAAACACGTTTCTGTTGTAACTTGGGTTACAGTACTTTGAGTTGCATTAAATATTGCAGGGCTTGTAATAAAATTTTGAATTGCACTAATCATATTATCCTACCCTCATTCCTGTATTTGTAAAATTTGAAATATTAACACTTTGCAATGGTTGTTGTTTTTTTTCAATCTGTGGAACTGTTTTAGTTTTTGAAACTTCTATATTCGGAGTTTTTGATATTACATCAAGTTTTGCCGGTTGTTCTGTGTTATTTGGCTTTTTCCCCTTATGGAAAATCATATCAGTAAAAGGTTTAATAACTAATGAACATAACCCTGGGATAACAACTAGTGCTGCTGCACAAACTCCGATAAATCTAAGGTTATGTTTTGCCATTTCAGCTTGTTTTGCATCTTTGATGAGTGCTGCACCTTTCCCTGCTAAAGCTCCACAAGTTATATATGTTGGAATTGCGATAACTTCGGTTAGCCCTTCTCTTAAAGCCGCATATTTTTTAGTTTCCGGGGCTTCTTTTTTATCCATCATTGTGAATAACGGTCTGCAAATCCCTTTTGCGGTCGCAATTGCGACAACTACATAAGCCGGATTGTTATTCTTCCCCAAGGCTTTTAAACCTTTTGTAATTGTACTACCTATTGTCATTTCTTTATTTTTTTTCCTGCCGAATTTTTATTTTAGATTATTGCGAAAAATTTTTTCCGTCATTAATTCTAAATCAAAAGACAAGGAAAATTGCTATTTTGTCTTAAAATTTTACAAAAAATTAATATTTTTTGTTGCTTGAATTCTTTGCTGGTGTTGGTTTAATATTTAAAACAATTTTGGTCGTGGTCGTCAATTATGCCTATAGCTTGAAGATAAGAATATATAATAACTGTTCCAACATATTTCATTCCTCTTTTTTTTAGATCTTTAGAAATCTCGTCTGATAGAGATGAGCTTGTAATAATTTTGCCGGTTGTATTTTTTAGAACTTTATTGTCTGTAAAATTCCAGATGTAATTTGCAAAACTACCAAAATCTTTTTGTATTTGCATAAAGATTTTTGCATTGTTTATCGCTGCTAGAATTTTATTTTTACTTCTTATAATTCCAGTATTAGAGAGTAATTCGGCTATTTTTTCATTGTTGTAATTTGCGACTTTTTGAATGTCAAAATTGTCAAAGGCTTTTCTGAAATTTTCTCTCTTTTTCAAAATCGTAATCCATGACAATCCTGCTTGAAAAGATTCTAAAATTAATAGTTCAAACAGTTCGTGGTCATCATGTTTGGGAATACCCCATTCTTCATCGTGATATTTTGTATAAATTTCTGATTTTTCATCAACCCAAAAGCATCTTTTCATTTTTATCCTCTTTTTGCTAATTATACCGTTAAAATATAAATTCCGTAATAAAAACTTCAATAAATAACTTTTCTATTGTATAATCCTGTTAGAGCTTAATTTATGCGGGGTAAAAATGGATAATAAGAAAAAGTTTTGTATATTTATGTTTTTAATGGCACTTAGTGCTTCAAATATTGTAAAAGCAGAAGATAGCACTCTTGTTGCAACTCCAGAGGTTTCATCGCAAGTTCAAGATGAACAACAAGGTCAAATTAAAGGGAATAAAGATTCTTTTGATAAAGCGGTTGAGTCTATTGATAATAAGGATTATCAATCAGCAATTGTGTATTTGTCTGCTTATATAACTTCTAAACCTAAAAAATATGAAGCATATAAACTTCGTGGGGATTGTTTTTACGCATTACGACAATTTGTTTTAGCTCAAAATGATTATCAAATGGCAATTGATTTAAAAGCTAGTGATGATAAATTTTTAACTGGGACAAAAGTTCTGGGGGCTGTTGTTTTGGGTGCTGATAAACAAGATCAATTACAAAACCCCGAATTAGGAAATTTGTATGCAAAATTGATGTATGCTCAAAAGGCTTTGAATAACCCTGCTTACGAAACTTCATATTCAAAAGCTGTTGAATACAATTCGCACATATATCTTCCACAACCTAAAAAATCCGATATTGCTTTAATAAATTGTCCACAAAAATATGGAAAAGTTTTAAATCCAAAAGGTGCTGATGAATATCTTTATGGAGCAATTGACGATATTGAAAATTCTCATTTCAATGAAGCAATTTATAAGGCACAGTATTTGACTTCAAATTATCCGAAATATTATTTAGGGCACTATTTGGTAGGGGTTTCAATGGTTGGATTGGAACAAGAAAATGAAGCTGTTGATTCTTTTAAAAATTCGCTAAAATATAACCCTTATGATTTTGAATCTTTGGCGAGTTTGGGGCAAATCTATTACGACAAGGCGGAAAAAACTTTTAGTCCCGATTATGCGAAAAAATCTATTGATTATTTTAAACAAGCATTGAAATATAATCCGAACTGTTACTTATATTATTACTATCTTGGACTGAATGAAATGCAATTGGGTAATAATGATTTAGCAATTATAAATTTCAATAAAGCTATTAAATTTAATATAAATGATTATAATAGCAGGTATTATAAGGCTATTGCTCAGTATATTAAAGGTGATTATAATTCTGTAGTTGACGATTGTACAAAACTCCTTTATCGTCATGTATCAAATTACAATTCTGTATTGTATTTGAGAGCATTAGCTCAATACAAATTGGGTGATAAGGAAAAAGCTATTGCAGATTTAGAAAAAATTCAAAGCGGTGTTGAAGATATTTATAATGCTGATGTCAGAATCATTTCTGCAAAAGAAAAAACATTACAAAATTATCTCTATTATTTAAAATCAAAATTGTTGCAAGATGAGGGTTATGGTGTTAAAGCGGATTTGATGAAAGCCTTACAAAATCCAATCATTGCAAAATTAAATCAAATTGAAAATGTTGCATCTTCCTATAAATCATCTATGAATGGTGAAATTATTTCTTTAAATGATTATAAAAATTTCGAAAATTTCTATAAAAATAGGCTTCCGCAATTGCTTCAACAGGGTGGTTTGACTATTTCGTTAGATGATATTGATAACCAATTTGATTATATCAGAACAACTTTTGATGATTTGGGAATAAATTTTGTTTATTCAAATCCGGATTATAAAATGACAACAACTGAGGATTATGTTTATAAAAAATACTCATCTAAATTGACAAACGAAGATAGGCAAACTATTTTAGCTCAAATTCCACAAAACGTCAAAACGGAGCCTCTTGTGCAGGTAAAACCGTTGCTAAAAGCTACAACAAGTCAAATGGATATGCTTCCAAGTGACTCTCAAACTTCAATTGCACAAATTTTGGCATCACAATCTTTGGGTGCTGTAATTACAGCGGCATTTGATAATAATTCTGTACAGCAGCCAAAAGAAGATGTTGTTGCTCTTCAACCAAAGCCTGCAATTTCAACAGAATTGCCTCCTGAAGTTTCTGAAATTTTGAATGAAGATAAACAAGTTATCAAAACAGAAGAAAAGAAAGACGAAAAACATGAAGCTCAGCTCCATAGTGATTCATTGGTTATAGCAAGACAGGATTCCATTATAGATGGCACTTCTGAGGTTACTACACTAAAAGATGACTCACAAGAAGCAACAATGCCTGACTTCCCGATAGATAAAGAATTTAGTGTTGATCCTAAAATCACTCCAACAAAAGTTGTGGCAGATGAAATTAAACGAACTCAAGACTTTACAGTTTCTTATCCAAAAGAAGAAACTGTAAAAGCTGAAAAACCTATTGAACAACAACCTGTGATAGAAACTCAAAAGCCTGTTGCCACTCCGGAAGTTGAAAAGACAGAACCAATTATGGTAACAGCGCAAGATGTAACAACAAAAGTTGCAGATTCTATGGAACAACCGGCGAAACCGGTTGAGGAAGTTAAAAAATCTGAACCTGTGAAAATCGTTGAAAAACACGCAGATATTAATCCTAAAGATTTTGATTTGGTTCATAATCAAGCTCCAAAAATAGCAGAAACAGATGAAGTTATTGAGCTTGCCCCGGAAAATTATATGTCAGATGTTGAAAAAGTTCTTTCAAATCAACAGTTTGGAAATATTAATAATCAAAAAGTTGCTAATAATTTCTCCGGTTTGAAGATTTCATCAAAAGTCGATGATGTTGCACAAACTTCTGAAAAGGCTGCAAATGGTGTAAAAGAACAGGTTGAAGAAACAAAAACTGCGGAGGTTTCTAAGATTGCAGAAGTGAAAGATGAAACACAAATCGTTTTACCGGAAGAAAATAATTCTGCTAAAAAAGACGAAAAAGCTGTGTCTGTTCCTGTTGTGACTGTTCCTCATTTGGAAGCTCCAAAAACTGAAAAGCCTGCAGTAACAACTGTTGCTTCAAAAACAGATGAAACTGTATCAGAACAACAAGAACGACCAACTCTAGCACTTCGTCCACAAGCACAGATAGATGAAGTTGAGGAACAAGTTGAAGAAACCGAAACTTCAGAAGTTGAAAATGATGATGTTACGGTTGAAAAATTTGTAGAATCTCAAAAAGCAGTAACAAAAGCAGAAAAAGAAAAAGGAAAAGCTGATAAAAAGGCTGCAATTGAACAATTTAAGCAACAAAAACAAGAGGCAAAAGTCGAAGCAAAAGCTAAATTGCAACAAGAAAAGGCTTTGAAATTAAAAGCAAAAGAAGATATGAAAGCTGCAGAAGTTTTAGCCAAAGAAGCTGATAAACAGGCTAAACTTGAAGAGAAAAAAGCTAAGCTTGATAAGATTGCACAATTAAAAGCTCAAAAAAATGCAGATAAGAATGCGAAAATTGAAGCAAAGAAAGCTAGAAAAGCTAAAAAACTTGAAGAACTTGCACAATTAAAGCAAGAAAAATTAAAAGCAAAACAAACAACTCTTGAAGCTAAAAAGGCAGCTCAAGAGGCGAAAGCTCAAGAAAAGGCGCAAGCACTTGCGGATAGGAAACGACTACTTGAAGATAGGGCAAAGGCAAAAGCAGAATTCAAAGCTCGCAAAGTAGAAGAAAAACTTGCTAAAAAACAAGAAGCTAAAGAATTAAAACGACAAAGTTTGGAGGCTAAAAAAATTCAATCTACAGAAAAAGCTGAGCAAATTAAATCCGTAAAACTTCAAAAAGTTCAAGATAAAAAAGCTAAAGTAGAAGAACAAAAAGAAAAAGTAAATTTAGGTAAATCTGTTGAAGTAGATGATTCAGCTTTAAAAAATGTTAAACCTGTTAAAGAAAATAAATTCAAAAAATTGTTCAAAAGACTACCAAAGCAGAAGAATAAAGATACTGAACTATATGAAAGTAAAAGTTCTGAAACAACAATACAGCCTATAAAAATCAAAAAAGAAAAAGTTAAAAAAGAAAAGAAAGTTAAGGTCGAAAAAGAGAAAAAATCAATATTTTCGTGGTTTAAGAAAAAAGAGAAATCATCGAAACCCGTTGAACATAATAAAACAGTTATCAAATCGCTAAATAAAGAATGAAAAGGAAAAGAGAAACATTTGTTTGTTTCTCTTTTCAAGTAATAATACAATTCCCAATTTATATTATTCTATTTTAATTTAACATCAACGATTGTAGAAATAATTCGTCTGAATTTTTCCAAATAGTTGATGAATTGTTCCATTTCTTCTTTTGAAAAATTTTCCTGAATTTTTTCTTTTATTTTCAAAAATTCCTTGTGTCCCATTTTAAAGATGTTAGTTCCTTTTGGGGTTATAATACTTCGTTTTATTATAATGTTGTTTCTTGTATCGGCAACTCTTTTTATCAATCCTCTGGATTCCATTTTATTCAACATTTTTCCAACGTGAGCTTTCCCTTTAAATAGCAATTTTGCTAATTCAGATTGTGAAATATTCGGATTAAAATGAAGAGCATAAAGAATAGTAAATTCATCTGGACTACAACATTCCGCAATTTTTTGTGCTTGAAACTCTCGTCTGAAAGACTTGTTAAAGTTTGCCGTATAGTCGATTTGATAAGCTAAATTCTCTTCCAGTTCCTTGAATGTAGGATAATTTTCTTCCATACCTGTTTCCTTTTCAACCCGTATCCATTGTAATTGTACTATGTATGGAGTATAGATGCAATCCTTAATTGACATTAAAAAATAAATATTTTATGATTAGGGTAGAAAATTCTACCTTGTACTAGTAAAGTTGGAGAGCTATATGAAAATTAAAATGACAAGAAAACAAATGGCTATTGCCGTTTTATTGGTGATTATTGTGCCAATTATATATAATAAAGTTTCCGGAGCATTTGTTGGCTTGTTGCAAAGACAAGCTATGATGCAGCCAAAAGAGGTTGTTATTGATAATCCGGAAATGAAAGATATAAATGTTTCAGCAGAGGCAACAGGAAGAGTTGAAGCTAAGTATTCAGTAGATGTGATTGCTCGTGTTGCGGGATTTTTGTTGAAAAAATACTTTAAAGAGGGAGATTTTGTTCATAAAGGTCAGTTGTTATTTCAAATTGACCCAAGAGAATACCAATTGGAAGTAAATAATTCAAGTGCAACAGTAAATCAATACAGTGCATTGTTGAAAAATTCTCAACAAGAATTAAATAGAGCAAATGCCTTAATTAAGGAAGATTTAATCAGTCATTCTGATGTGGATTCTAGTTTAGCTACAAGAAATCAAAATAGAGCATTACTTGATGCTGCTCAACAAAAACTTGCGTTAGCTAGGGTTAATTTAAGTTATACTTCAATAAAATCTCCAATTGAAGGTAGAATTGGTAAGGTTAATATTACTGAGGGAAACTATGTTACACCTACATCAGGTTCTTTAGTTAATATTTCCAGTACAAACCCGGTGTATGTTACATTTAGCTTGAAATCAAGTGATTTTGTAAAATTGTTAAGAGCTAGTGACAGATTTAAAGATGTTCAAGTTAAAGTTCAATTTGAAAATGGAAATTGGTATGACAAAATTGGTACAATTGATTTTGTCGATAATAAAATTGACCAAAATTCCGGTTCTGTAGAGATGAGAGCAACTTTCGACAACTCCAAATATTACCTTGTTCCTGGAAATTATATGAAAGTTAAATTGATTGCACCAAGGAAAGTTTCATATATGACTATTCCTCAGTCTTGTACAAAAGGTGATGCGATGAGTGGCTATTATGTTTGGACAGTAAAAAATGACAAAAAAGATAAAAAAGGCTTAAAAGTCATAGAAAGAAAAGATATTAAGGTATCAGATGCAATTAATAACAATTGGATTGTTGATAGCGGATTGAAAAAGACAGATAATGTTGTTGTTACCGGTGTTCAAAATGTTACAGCAGATGGTCAAAAAGTTAAAATTATTGATTCTAAAACTTATGCAAAGAAAGAAGAAGCAGGTAAAGAGTAGTGAAAAAAATATTTGATAAAAGTAAATTATACTTTTTTATACAAAAGCCAAGATTTGCACTTGTAATTTCAATCTGTATAGTGATTGTCGGATTGATATCAATGTTTAGCTTGAAACAGGAGAGCTATCCGGATGTAACACCTCCACAAGTTCAGGTTAGCGCAAATTACCAAGGTGCAAGTGCCGAGGTTATTGAGTCTTCTATCGCGACAGTTTTAGAAAATAAATTAAACGGTGTTGAAAATCTTTCATATATGTCTTCAACTTCTTATGATGGAAGTTATTCATTGACAATGTATTTCAAGGTCGGTTCTGATAAGAATATCAACTTAATGAATGTTCAAAACCGTATTCAACAAGTTCAATCACAGTTGCCGGAAGATGTTCAAAGAACAGGTGTTACCGCAATTAGTCGTTCATCTGGTTCGGGTGCATTGATTTTAACTCTATATCCGGAATCCGGTAGTTGGTCACAGTTAGATTTGACTAACTATGGTTCAATTTATATCAAAGACGAATTGAAACGTGTTGATGGTGTTGCAGATATCAATGTATATGGTGCCGGTGATTATTCAATGAGAATCTGGCTTGATCCACAAAAAATGGCTGGTTTAAATGTTTCAATCAGCGAAATAAAATCTGCAATTTCAAACCAAAATACTCAGGTAACGGCTGGATCTTTAGGTGCATTACCTACAGATGATCCTCAAGCTTTACAATTTACATTAAAAACAAACGGTAGATTGTCTGATGTTAAAGAGTTCGAAAATATAATTATTCGTTCAAATATGGACGGTTCAAATATTAGATTGAAAGATGTTGCAAGAGTTGAATTAGGTGCTCAATCTTATTCAAATTTAGGTTTAGTTAATGGTAAACCGTCAGCGATTATAATGGTTTCTCAGCTTCCAGATGCGAACATTATTAATATGTCAAAAGCTGTTCATGCAAAAGTTGATGAATTGAATTCAAGGCTTACTAACGGAATTAAAATTTTAACTATTAAAGATGATGCAGATTATATCAAAGAGTCTATGCATGAAGTTGAATTCACAATCCTGCTTACTGCATTGATTGTTGTTCTTATCATTTTCTTATTCTTGGGTGATGGAATGGCAACTCTTGTTCCTTGTGCAACAATTCCGGTTTCATTAGTTGGTACATTCTTTGCTTTGCAAGCATTGGGAATGTCAATTAACTTGTTATCGTTATTTGCTTTAGTTTTAGCGGTTGGTGTTGTTGTAGATGATGCGATTGTTGTTATTGAAAACGTAAAACGTCACTTAGATGAGGGTAAATCTGCAATTATTGCAACTCAATTAACGATGGAAGAAGTTGGACCTTCACTAGTTGCAATGGCTTTAGTATTGATGGCAGTATTTGTTCCGATTGGATTTATGGGTGGAATGACAGGTGTTATGTATAAGCAATTTGCGGTATGTATTGCTGTTTCTATTGCAATCTCTGCAATCTGTGCTTTAACTTTATCTCCTGCAATGTGTTCTCATTTCTTGGGGCAACAAACCGAAGATAAACCTGCAAAAACTCCATTAATGGCTCATTTAAAACATATTCAATCAAGAATTGCTAAAAGAACGGACGTTATTGTTAAAAAATTCAATGATGGATTTAATAAAGTCGAAGAATTCTATATGGAATACGTAAGAAAGTTTGTTTATGATAAAAAACTTTTAATTACGTTCTATTTAGTGATTGTTGCATTGACATTGATTTCATTCAAAACTATTTCTACAGGTTTTATTCCTGATGAAGACCAAGGGGTATTACTTGCAAGTATAACATTGCCTGATGGCGCATCTCTATCAAGAACTGAAAAAGTCGCAACTAAATTTGTTGACCAAATTAAAGTCTTAGATGGTGTTGATGCACAAAAGCTTACCGTTTTTGGTGGTAACGGTGCAACAAACTCTGCTACGGCAATTATTCTACTTGATGATTATTCAGCAAGAAAAGTTGGACCTATTTCTTGGGTAAAGAGAAAAATTCAAGGAAGACCAACGGACTTATCTCATACTGCTATTTTATCTAGAATAAGGAGAATTGCAGGAGAAACAAAAGAAGCTTCAATTATGGCATTCTCTCCTCCGGCAATTATGGGTATGAGTATGATGGGTGGTTTTGAATTCCAAATGTTATCACAAGGTGATTATACCGCTCAAGACTTAGAAAAATGGGCAAATAAATTGGTTGCAGCCGCAAACCAAGATCCAAGTTTGTCAAGTGTAAATACAACTTTCCAAGCTAACGTTCCTCAATATATTGTTGATATAGACTATGAACGAGCTTTGGCGCAAGATGTTGATTTACAAGAATTGTATTCTACATTATCATCAATGCTTGGTACATATTATGTAAATGATTTTAATAAATATGGGAGAGTATTTAAGGTTCAATTGCAAGCAGAAAGCAGATTTAGAGATAAAGCTACAGACTTGTCCGGTATTTATGTAAAAAATAAAAATGGTGTTCAAGTTCCTGTATTGTCAATTGTAAAATTAGAGCAAACAGTTGGTACAGCTTCAATTTCAAGATACAATCAGTATGAATCTGTTCAAATTCAGGGGCAGCAAGCTTCTGGGAAGAGTTCCGGAGATGCAATGGTTGCGATGGAACAAGTTGCACGAAAAGTATTGCCGTCAGATATAACATTTGACTGGTCTGGTACTTCTGCACAAGAAAAACAAGCTTCCGGTCAAACAATTGTAATTGTTGCAATGGCATTGGTATTTGTTTATTTATTCCTTGTCGCATTGTACGAAAGTTACACAATTCCGGTTGCCGTATTGTTAATTTCACCTGTTGCGGCATTAGGTGCTTTGTTGTTCCAAATGATGATTAACCAATCTTTTGATATTTATTCTCAAGTTGGTATGATTACTCTTATTGGTTTAGCTGCAAAACAGTCTATCTTGATTGTTGAGTTTGCTAAAGAAGCACATGAAAAACAAGGTTTATCTATAAGAGAAGCTGCTGTTAGTGCTGCAAAATTAAGATTTCGAGCGATTATGATGACCGAATTAGCATTTATTATTGGTGTCTTACCGATGATATTTGCATCAGGTGCTGGCGCAAATTCCAGAATTTCAGTTGGTTCAACTGTATTTGGCGGTATGGTTGCGGCTTGTACTTTGGGTGCTGTAATGACTCCGGGGTTCTACGTACTTGTTCAAGAATTTGTAGATAAATTCCCTAAAAAAGAAATTACAGATAAAGATTTGGAGATAGATGAATAATGAAAAAGATATTTAATGTAATTTTAATAGCATCTGTTCTTGCAATTGGTTCAAATTTTGCAGTAGCGAAAAAGGTGAAAAACATTGATGACTCATTAGTTGCTAAGAAAGATAAAGAAATTCAAATAGTAGATGAAAAGGAGCAAAAAGTTAATCATAAAACTGAAATCAAACGATTGAAGTCTAATGAGAAAACAAAAGCAACTACTTCAAAAGAAGCCGAGGGTATGTACGAAACGAAGTTTCCTGTGATTGACAGTAAGATTGAATATGCTGATATGGGACCTGTGACACTTGCAGATTGCATAAAACTTGCAATTACTCATAACCCTACTATTATGGCAGCTATCAGTAATTCTGAAATCTATAAATCAAGAATTGGACAGGCTTGGTCAAATTATTTTCCAACGTTGAGTGCCGGAGTTAGTTATTCAAGAAACGATATGCTCAATACCATGGGCGGTAATTTTTCCAGAATGATGGTTCAAAAATACGATATGTATTATGTTCCGACCATTTCCGCAAATATGATGTTGTTCGATTTTGGCAAGACTAAATCAATGGCGGATACTGCAAAAAGGACTTACGAATCTTCAAGATATGATGCAGAAACAAGTATTGAGCTTGTTATTTATAATGTAAAAGTTGCTTATTATAATATGTTGTTTGCAAAGAAACAGAAAGAAGTTTACGAAGAAACTGTCAAAGATTTTGAACTTCAATTGAAACAAGCAAGAGCATATTATGATATTGGTAAAAAGGCAAAAATTGATGTTACTTATGCTGAATATAACTTAGGTAAGGCAAAATTGAACTTAATCAAGGCAAAAAATACTTTAGAACTTGCATCTGTTGAACTTGCTAATGCTGTTGGTATTCCGGAACTTGCAAATGTAATTTTGAAAGATAGTATGAATACAAAAGAGTATTCTGTTAATTTTACAGATTTGATTAAAACTGCCGAATCTACTCGTCCGTCATTGCTTTCTGCTAAAAAACAAATGGATGCCGCAGAGCTAAATGTGAGAAGTGCAAAAAGAGCGTTCACTCCGAATGTAGGTGCATTTGGTTCTTACCAATATGGTGGAAGAAAAGTTAATTCAGATTACGGATATCAAGTTGGTTTACAGTTACAATATTCAAATTTGAATATGATGTTGTTGAAAAAACAAGTTGATGAAGCAAATGCGACTTACAAAAAATCGGTCGCTGACTATGAAAAAGCAAGACAAGATGTGTATCTAGACGTTAAGAGTGCTTATATCAATTTGATGAATTCAAAAGATAGTATTGGAGTTGCAAAATTAGCTCTTCAACAAGCAAAAGAACAACAATATCAAGCCTTTAGACGTTATCAAGTCGGTTTAGAAGATTCTATTGTTGTAAAAGATTCTGAGAATACGTATTTGAATGCTCAGTTAGATTATTATTCAACCGTTTTGCAATATAACGTGAATGCTGCAGAGTTAGAAAGAGTAATTGGTGCTCCTATTGCCGGCACAAATAAAGAGTTGTAAGAGCAGGCACTGGATAAATGGTACTAAGGCTGCAATATTCTGAACTCTGACTCTGATGTCCTGAATATCATTTAATTGTCATCCTGAACTTGTTTCAGGATCTCAGGTATATTATGCAAATGTTAACGATATCAAAAGTTAAGGAGATTCCGAACTAAATTCGGAATGACAATATTTATAATCTAATCCTGCACATTATCTTACTGTCATTCTGAACTTGTTTCAGAATCTAATAAGTGATAGTATTTAATTATGGAAAAGCAGTACTTTGTCTATATTTTAGCCAATGGAAATAATTCTACATTGTATATCGGTGTTACAAATGATTTATATCGGAGAATTATGGAGCATAAAACCCATCAAATTTCGGGTTTTACTGACAAATATAACGTTAATAAGCTTGTATATTTTGAATGTGCTCAAAATATACAAGATGCGTTAAATAGAGAAAAGCAATTAAAAAATTGGCACCGAGAATGGAAATTTAATTTGGTAAAATCGACAAATCCACAGTTTAAGGATTTGAGTGCTGATATCGGATTAGAATAAATGTGTGCTTTTATTGGAACATTTCACAACCGTCATCCTGAACTTGTTTCAGGATCTCAGGTATATTATGCAAATGTTAACAATATCAAAAGTTAAGGAGATTCCGAACTAAATTCGAAATGATAATATTTATAATCTAATCCTGCACATTATCTTTCTGTCATTATTCGTGCTACGCACTTTGCTCGACTTATATTCTTAACAATTTTTTACAAATCCTCAAATCCTTGCGCCATACTGCATTCCGATATTCAAAAACACAAAAACTAATCCTAAAGTATTAATTTTTTAAGATTAATGTTATTTGGTTAGTTATTTTGGGTTTAATAAAATTGTAAACCAAGATTTGAGGATAACAACTTGCAAAATATAAACACTGAATAGAATTTGGTCGCATCCATAATGTCATAGCAAGGGGACAGACTCTTGCTATGATTCCCGACAAAATACATATTTTCGGGGAAAATCATTCAAATGGTTGACAGACTTTAAAAAAAATAGTAATATAATCGTTATGTAAAGTGTATGTTATAGTTTTATTTTAAAAGAAAGGTGAAAAGATTATGACAAAAAGATTCGGTTTTACTTTGGCAGAAGTATTGATCACATTAGGTATCATTGGTGTAGTTGCTGCAATGACTATCCCAACATTGATTTCTAATACAAACGGTGCAAAATTCCGTTCTCAAT
>OGFF01000302.1_pt1 | contig 73038 bp, 52 predicted proteins | sample 1570751 | NCBI WGS metagenome assembly OGFF01 (sample SAMEA2581951, study PRJEB24529) | metagenome | biome: Human gut stool | place: China | collected 2011 | reverse complement strand
CAAAAATGGAACTAAGCAATTGATTTCCCAATATGGCAAGATACATATATGCGTTCATAAATATTTGTTCTATTTGCCATGTTCTTAAAATGTCAAAATCGGAAAATTACCATTGTTTTTCGTGTTAATTTTTGTTTTCTCATGCTTTCAATGTTGGGTTTCTTGGTTTTGTTGTTCCTAATTTGTTTCTTTTGCCATTTTATCTTCACAATTAGTATTGATTATCAGTATATTACGAGCAATCAGTAAGATTGCAAGAAAAGAATTATATTTTTACAATCAAAACCTCTTCTACTTATATTTATTAATTTTTAGGTTGTACTATATATTTGAAAATGCAATCAAAAACTCCAGACAAGAAAAATTCTATGAGTCTTTGATTGCATTTTTTTATAGAACGCTTACAGCATATTATGTATAATACCTCTCAAGGCAAAAGGTTTTATGAAAAACTTTACCAAAAGAGAGTATGTTATAATTCCCCAAACTATGGATAATGGAAGAACCACGAAAAAACACCAATCAGGAATCTTATAATTATAACCATTCCCTTCGAATTTTTTATTTATCAACCATATTTTTTTGTTAGGGAAAAATCTTAAATAAGAGTATATTAATATCATTAGTAGATAAATGGATAACAAATATCCATCATTTCTATGGTATGAATCCCTTAATAGTTCGCACAAAAATAATGCGAATGGGAAAAAGAGAAACGCAAAGACCATTGCCATATACAATGGGCTAAGAAACTTTGCGGACTCTCTTTTTTTGTTATAAGCCCAATATACTCTATAAAATATATAATCTATCATATTACCATTCTAATAATACATAAAGTATTCCTTTCTTTTTGTATTTTTGTCCCAAGCATTACATTATCTCCAGCAAATCTTGACTTTTGGCCCATACCAAATGTAGAGCCACACTTCATTTAGATGGGAAATTTGGTTCAAAGTTATATTATTTTTTCTTAAATCGAGCGGAATGTATGGGATTTGTTGTCTTTATTGTCTGTTGCCATTTTATCAGTCTATATTATCTTCCCAGAGAAGGTCAGTCACTTCTACTTCAAGCGGTGCAGAAAGCTCTGTCAAGGCTTTTTCTTTCATTTTGCAAAGATAATCATTTTTTTCTGAGAATCTATCCTTTTTCTGCTGTTTTTTTTCTCTTTTTTCGTTCCCATGTTTGTCGCATTCGCTGTTATGTTTGTCGCATTCGGTTCCACGTTTGTCGCATTCGCTCCCATGATTGTCGCATTCGGTCCCATGATTGTTGCATTCGCTCCCATGATTCTGTTGTCATATTCCTCTTTCGAATGTTTGTCCCACACACCCTACCTGTAGGGGCAGAAGCTTTAAAAAATTGCCACGAGTTTTAAAGCTTTTGCCCTTACAGGGCGCGTTGCTAATTGCTTTATACCCAGGGTGTTGCCCTGGGCTGTGAGCTTCTGCCCCTTCAGGGCGTGCTGCTTGCGTCTTTTGTCCTGTTAATTGCTTTATACCCAGGGTGTTGCCCTGGGCTGTGAGCTTCTGCCCCTTCAGGGCGTGCTGCTTGCGTCTTTTGCAAAAAAAAAGCGTTCACATTTTGGGCTTTTCTGTCACAAAGGGTTCACCGTTTTACGTCATTTGTGACGTTTCGGTGAATACCTGTGAAGGGAGGGTTCACGCCATGAATCCCCTCTGTTTATCGGGCTTCCGGCGCAGATGTGAAGGGTGAACCCTCGTTTCTTGCTTTATACGCATACGCGAAAGAAAATAAATAAAGAAAGAAAACAGCAGTATGGGTAATGCCATTAAAACATATAAAAGAATATATATATATTATTATAGACGTTCACAGCTTCACACAAAGGTCTCGCCCGATAGGTTATTCAGACCAGCCAATGACTAACAGAGATTTCCCGGTAAGTCATTGAGCCGTCTCAGTGACTTACCGGGAAATGGTAACTATTATGCTGAACTCAACAGTCGCAAATAAGCGCTACACACCCTGAAAAACTGCCATTATGTGTTTGGTGCGAAAAGAAAATTTGACAAAAAATCGGGAAAATGCGCATAATTCATGAATAAACATGAAGAAAATCGCGAAAACGATGTAAAAGAAAACGAAAAAAGTGGAGAAATGAGGGGATTTGCTACCCCAAAACAGGGGATGCGGGGCTAAAAACAGGGGATTTGGGCACTCCAAAAAAAAGCGCATCCCCTGTGGATGCACTTCGCAAAACCCGACCAAATCCACAACACAAAAAGTGGATGAAAACAAAAATTACTACCCTTTTTGAACAGTTAATACTACCAAAACTGCTGCCGTGCCGATTCATTTCAATATTTATATATAAACAACGCGAGAAAAATGGTATAAAGTATTAATAATAAGGGGGATGCGAGAAAAATGGATTAGAAAAAGTGCTTCTAATCCCCAATTTTGTTTTTTGCCCGGCATAACGGCAGTATTGGCAGAGGGCAAAAAAACTTTCTTGAAAATGCGGATTTCTCTTAATTTCTTTTGTGTTACGATATTTTTTGTGTATCTTTGCAAGATAAACTGATAAAGAAATAAATGAGAAAACGATTCATCCACATATTATGGGCTTTGTTGGGTGCAGGCATCCTGTTCTGTATCCTGGGCTTTGTAGCCGTTTGGAATGGTTTGATAGGCTATATGCCCGAGATAGAGGACTTGCAGAACCCCATCAACCGCTTTGCCACACAGGTGTATTCATCTGACGGCAAGGTGTTGGGAACCTGGAACCTGAACAAGGAGAACAGAATCGTGATCCCTTACGACAAGATGTCGCCCCACCTCGTAGAGGCACTCGTTGCCACAGAGGACGAGCGCTTCTATGAGCACTCAGGCATCGACTTCCGTGCCCTGGGCCGAGCCATCGTGAAGCGAGGACTCATGGGACAAACCAATGCCGGAGGAGGCTCCACCATCACCCAGCAGTTGGCGAAGCAGTTGTATAGCGAGACAGCCAGCAGCACCGTGCAGCGCTTCTTCCAGAAACCCATAGAGTGGGTGATAGCCGTCAAGCTGGAGCGCTATTACACCAAACAGGAGATCATCGCCCTCTATCTCAACTACTTCGACTTCCTGCACAATGCGGTGGGCATCAAGACCGCTGCCAACACTTACTTCAACAAAGAGCCCAAAGACCTGACGGTGTGCGAGGCAGCCACCCTCATCGGACTCTGCAAGAATCCCTCGCTCTTCAACCCCGTGCGCTATCCCGACCGCTGTCGGGAACGAAGAAACGTGGTGTTGCAGCAGATGGTGAAGGCAGGCTATATGAACCGCTCGGAGTACGCCAAGTATTCTGCCGAACCCCTTACCCTCGACTTCCACCGTACCGACCATAAGGACGGCACAGCCACCTATCTGCGCGAGTTCCTCCGCCAGTATATGACCGCCAAGCGCCCCATGCGCTCCGACTATCCTTCGTGGAACAGAGTGCAGTTTGTCATCGACTCAATAGCCTGGGACACAGATCCCCTCTATGGCTGGTGCAACAAGAACTTCAAGAAGGACGGCACCCCCTATAACGTCTATGCCGACGGTCTGAGAGTGTTCACCACGATAGACAGCCGTATGCAGAAATATGCCGAGGAGGCAGTCTACAAGCATGTGGCAGGCTATCTGCAGCCCGCCTTCGACCGTGAGAACAAGCCCAAGCCCAGTGCTCCCTTCTCCGACAAGCTGACGCCCAATCAGATACGCTCCATCCTGAACCGATCCATCACCCAGAGCGAGCGCTACCGCACCATGAAGGCGGCAGGCTATTCGCCCGAGGAGATACACGACGCCTTCAGAAAGAAGGTGGAGATGACCGTCTTTACCTATCATGGCGACATCGACACCCTGATGAGTCCGCTCGACTCCATACGCTACTACAAGGGTTTCCTGCGTTCGGGCTTCATGAGCATGGATCCCAAGACGGGAGCCGTGAAAGCCTATGTGGGCGGTCTCGACTATACACACTTCATGTACGACATGGTGAGCCTGGGACGCCGACAGGTGGGTTCCACCATCAAGCCATTCCTCTACAGTCTGGCGATGGAGAACGGATTCACCCCCTGCGACATGGCGCCCAACCGTCAGCAGACCTATATCGTGGCAGGCAGACGCTGGACACCCCGCAACGCCAACCATTCGCGCTATGGACAGATGGTTCCGCTGAAGTGGGGTCTGGCACAGAGTAACAACTGGATCAGCGCTTATCTGATGAGCAAGCTGAACCCACAGCAGTTTGTGCAGCTGCTGCGCGATTACGGCATCAACAATCCCGACATCCATGCCTCGATGAGTCTCTGTCTGGGTCCTTGCGAGGTGAGTGTGTCGGAGATGGTGAGCGCCTATACCGCCTTTGCCAACCACGGCATCAGGACCTCGCCGCTCTTTGTGAGCCGCATCGAGGACAACGAAGGCAACACGATAGCCACCTTCCAGCCCCGCATGAACGAGGTGATCAGCGCCGACAACGCCATGAAGATGCTTACCATGCTGATGGGCGTGGTAGACCAGGGTACGGCGGGACGACTGAGATACCGCTACAACATGGAGGGACAGATAGGAGCGAAGACGGGAACCACCAACAACAACAGTGATGGATGGTTCATTGGCTTCACACCGCAGTTGGTGACAGGCTGCTGGGTGGGAGGCGAGGACCGCGACATCCACTTCGACTCCATGAGTATGGGACAGGGAGCCACGATGGCGCTCCCCATCTGGGCCATCTTCATGAAGAAGGTTTATGCCGACCCAACGCTGGGCTTCAGTCCGATGGAGAAGTTTGACATTCCTGCTGACTATAATCCCTGTGCGAGTCAGACGGAAGATGAATTCGGTGATGAAGGCATCGATGAAGTTTTTGAATAAGCAAGCATCCTGCAATGATGGCAATATAGATGAGGCCTAATTGCAGGATGCTTATTTTTATCCCCTCTATGCAGGCTCCCGGCAGCATGACTATCAGCTGCAGGGCATGCTGGGTGGCAGAGGTGGTGAGGCTCAGCAGGTATGCCAGTCCGCCCTGCAGCAGGGAGAATCCCGGCAGGAGGAAGAACGAGAGCAGCAGCGACAGACTGACATAGATGATGACCGTGGCAGCGGGAATGGCGACAAACGAGCTGAGTACGGAATAGCAGGCGATGTTGCCGAAATAATAGCACACCAGCGGTGTGGTTCCCACCTGGGCAGCCACCGATACCGCCACCATAGCCCATGCCCAGCCCAAGGGCTTGCGGCGGGTGACCGAGGCTGGCAGAAGGCTGTAGATGGGCTTGTAGAGCAACAGGATGGACAGCACGGCGGCAAAGGACAGCTGAAAGCTGATGTCGAAGAGGTGGAGAGGCTGGATGATGAGCATCACGATGGCAGCGAGAGTCAGGTTGCTCACAGCCGTCGAGTTGCGTCTGGTGAGCAGGGCGAAACTGTAGATGCTGATCATTGAGGCAGCCCTGACGGCACTGGCAGGCAGGGCGATGAGGAACACGTATGCCCAGATGGCAGTCACGCTGATGGGTACGGCGATGAGCCGCCATCGTTTTCTGCCTCCTGCCAGGAGGATGAAGAGCTGAAAGATGATGCCGATATGCAGTCCGCTGATGGCCAGGATATGGCTGGCACCCGAGGCCTTGAAGGTTTGTCGGGTGTCCTTGCTGAGGCTGCCTTTCTCGCCCAGTGTCATGGCGGTGATGATGGCTTGCTGCTGCGATGCAAGATGCTGGCTGCCAATGCGTTCTGTGAGTTCGCTTCGCAGACTGAGAGCCTTCAGGTGTGTGCGGTCGAGCGCCGACAGATGGCTGTAGGAACGCGTCGCTGCGGGTTGCCGGTTCTGCTCTTCCTGCAGAGAGGTGAGCAGGGCGCCAGCTATCAGGAAGGCGGCGAGGATGAGGAGCGACTTGTGCAGCTCGTTCTTCACCAAGATGGCGAAGGCAGAGGCGGCGAGCATGATGAGCAGCCAGTAGGAGGGAGGAAGGGTGACGACGTGGAAGTGCGCAATGACAATGCCCGACACAAGCATCAAGCAGAGAGCCTGAGTGGGGCACGAATTGAAGAACTTTCGCCTTCTGAGGACTGTCTTTGCGCCAGAAATCTTCATTTAATCTTTAATTTCTGCAAATATAGGAATTTTTTTTCGTCTAAATGTAGTTTTTTTTGTAATTTTGCAAAGTTTTATAGAATACAATAAAAATCATTATAATGAACGTTTCATACAAATGGCTTAAAGAATACGTCGATTTCGACCTTACTCCTCAGGAGACAGCGGACGCGCTGACTTCTTGCGGTCTCGAAGTCGATGCTTTGGAAGAAGTACAGTCCATCAAGGGTGGACTGAAGGGTCTTTACGTAGGTAAAGTGTTGACATGCGAGATGCATCCCAATAGCGATCACCTCCATGTCACTACTGTAGATTTGGGCAAGGGCGAGCCCCAGCAGATTGTATGCGGTGCCCCCAACGTGGCAGCAGGACAGAAAGTCATCGTAGCCGACCTGGGCTGCGTGCTCTACGACGGCGACAAGAGTTTCACCATCAAGCGCAGCAAGCTTCGCGGCGTGGAGAGTCTCGGCATGATCTGTGCCGAGGACGAGATAGGAGTAGGAACCTCTCACGACGGCATCATCGTGCTGCCAGAGGATGCTCCCGTAGGTCAGCCAGCAGCAGAGTATTATCACTTGGAGAGCGACTGGCTCATCGAGATAGACATCACAGCCAACCGAGCTGATGCCCTGGGTCACTGGGGAGTGGCACGCGACCTCTATGCGTGGCTGAAGCAGAACGGATATCAGACCAGTATGCATCGTCCTTCGTGCGATGAGTTCGTTGTCGACAACGAGGATCTGCCTATCGAGGTGGAGATTCAGAACACCGAAGCCTGCAAGCGCTATGCCTGTGTGAGCATCACCGACTGTGAGGTGAAGGAGAGTCCTAAGTGGTTGCAGGACAAGCTGAACATCATCGGCTTGCGTCCTATCAACAACATCGTGGACATCACCAACTATATCATGATGGCTTACGGACAGCCACTGCACTGCTTTGATGCCGACATGGTGACAGGACATAAGATCGTGGTACGCACCCAGCCAGAGGGAACCAAGTTTGTGACCCTCGACGGTGAGGAGCATACCCTGGGCGAGCACGACCTGAGCATCTGCAACGCTGAGGAGCCTATGTGTATCGCAGGTATCTTTGGCGGTAAGGGTTCGGGAACCTACGACACCACCAAGAGTGTGGTGTTGGAGAGTGCCTACTTCCATCCAACATGGATTCGCAAGAGTGCCCGCCGTCACGGACTGAGCACCGACGCCAGCTATCGTTTTGAGCGCGGTGTAGACCCCAACGGACAGATTTATGCCCTCAAGCAGGCTGCCATCCTCTGCAAGCAGTTGGCAGGCGGAAAGATCAGTATGCAGATCAAGGACGTATATCCAGAGCCTATCCAGGATTTCCCTGTGCGCCTGAACTATGAGTATGCACACCGTCTCATCGGTAAGGAGATCGGTGCAGAGACCATCAAGAATATCGCCACCTCATTGGAGATGAAGATTGTGAAGGAAGACGCCGAGGGCCTCGACCTCCTCGTTCCAGCCTTCCGTGTTGACGTGCAGCGTCCTTGCGACGTGGTGGAGGACATCCTGCGTATCTACGGATACAACAACGTGGAGATTCCTACTCAGTTGAAGAGCTCGCTCACCGTACAGGGCGAGGAAGACAAGCACTACCACACCCAGAACATCGTGGCAGAGCAGTTGGTAGGCGAGGGCTTCATGGAGATACTGAACAACTCGCTCACCAAGGCAAGCTATTATACCGACTTCGAGCTCAACGCATATCCCGACGAGCACACCGTGAAGGTGATGAACCCTCTGAGTGCCGACCTGGGAGTGATGCGCCAGACCATGCTCTTCGGTGGACTGGAGAGTGTGTCGCGCAACATCAACCACAAGAGCCAAAACCTGAAGTTCTTCGAGGTGGGCAACACCTATTTATATAATAAGGAGAAATGGGATGCTGAGAATCCTATCAAGGGCTACAGCCAGGAAGGTCACATCTCGCTCTTCATCACCGGTAAGCGCGTAGAAGGCAACTGGGCTCATGCCGACGAGCAGAGCAACATCTACGAGTTGAAGGCTGTGGTGGAGAACATCCTGCGCCGTGTGGGTATGCCACAGAACAATGTGGTGCTGAAGCACAGCGACAACAATATCTTCTCAAAGGGTGTGCAGTATGAGACCCGTGCCGGAAAGGTATTGGTAGAGATGGGTATCCTGAGCCTGAAGCTCAAGAAGGCTTTCGATATCGAGCAGGACGTGTTCTATGCCGATGTGCACTGGGACAACCTGATGAAGGCCATCAAGAAGGTGAGCCTCACCTATACCGATATCAGCAAGTATCCTTCTGTAAGCCGCGACCTGGCACTCCTGGTCGACAAGAGTGTGGAGTTTGAGCAGATAGAGATGATCGCCCGTCAGACAGAGAAGAAGCTCCTCAAGAGTGTGGTTCTCTTCGACGTGTATGAGGGCAAGAACCTGCCAGAGGGCAAGAAGAGCTACGCAGTGAACTTCATCCTGCAGGACGAGGAGAAGACTCTCAACGACAAGCAGATCGATGCCATCATGAAGAAACTCATTGCCAACCTCACAGGCAAGTTGAATGCTGAATTGAGATAATTTTGGAGTTAACTCCTTCACATCATATAATAAGTATAACAACAAAACATATTAAATTTTATTCCAATGGGAAGAGCATTTGAATATCGTAAGGCTACAAAGCTGAAAAGATGGGGCCACATGGCCAAGACATTTACTAAGTTAGGTAAGCAGATTGCAATTGCAGTAAAGGCTGGCGGTCCAGAGCCAGAGAACAACCCTACCTTGCGTGCTATCATCGCCAACTGTAAGCGTGAGAACATGCCTAAGGATAACATCGAACGTGCCATCAAGAACGCTTGTGGCAAGGATACAAGCGATTACAAGGAGGTGACTTACGAGGGATATGGTCCTCACGGTGTTGCTATCTTCGTTGACACATTGACAGACAACACCACACGTACCGTAGGTGACGTGCGCTCAGTGTTCAATAAGTTCAATGGCAACATGGGTACCACAGGTTCACTTTCTTTCCTCTTCGACCACAAGGCTGTGTTCACCTTCAAGAAGAAGGAAGGCATGGATATGGACGAGATGATTCTCGACCTGATCGACTATGGTGTAGAGGATGAGTTCGACGAGGATGAGGAGAACAACGAGGTCACTATCTACGGTGCTCCTACAAGCTTCGGCGATATCCAGAAGCACTTGGAGGCTGAGGGCTTCGAGGTGACCGGTGCAGAGTTCACCTATATCCCTAACGACCTGAAGGACGTTACTCCTGAGGAGCGTGAGACTATCGACAAGATGGTGGAGAAGCTGGAGGAGTTTGACGATGTTCAGACCGTCTATACCAACATGAAGCCAGTGGTTTCTGAGGAGGCAGAATAATATTACGCCCTGATAGGCGCTGCTTTTATCGGCACGCCCTGAAAGGGCAGAAGCTCATAGCCCAGGGCATCGCCCTGGGTTTTGTGTTTATTTCACTATGCGCCCTGTAAGGTAGGGTGTTCAAAATCTATCAATTTTTCGACACGTTTTTTGCGTCGAAATACAAGTTAATTCACACGAAATCAACGTGTTAAGAATTCAAAAATGTGACTTTTTTTAGTTCTGCGCAATATTCGTGTCGATAATTATTGAAATATCAGTTAGTTAAACCGATTATTCGACTAAAAAACGTGCCAAATTTTAAATGGATTTTGAACACCCTACCTGTAAGGGCAAAAGCTTTAAAATAAGGAGAAAACATTATGATTAATTCTAACAACGAAAATCAGGATAAGTTGCAGAAGGTCACCTATCAGACACACGGCACCTGTTCAAAGTACATCTGCATCAGTGTGGATGAGGACGGAACAGTAAGGGATGCTGAGTTTATCGGCGGTTGTGACGGCAACACCAAGGGTGTATGCGCTCTGATAAGAAACATGAAGGCCAAGGACGTGATAGCCCGACTGAAAGGCATCACCTGCGGCAACAAGCCAACCAGTTGTCCAGACCAGTTGGCTACTGCCCTTCAGCAAATGGGATATTAATTTAGCATGGCGATATGTTCAAGCTTTAGTACTTGAACGTATCGTCCAACAAAATTTTCTGGGGATTGGAAGCCGAACGGTAGATGAAACGGAAGGAGAAGTGGGCTTCCTTATAGCTCTTGAGCGCCGGGTTGTTGTCGAGTGCCTGTTTCTGCAGATTGTGCAGTTTGTTACGGTTCAGGGCTATCGCCTCGGCATTGTCAGCCTTGTTGCGCAAGCTGAGATAATAAATATAAGTGCGTGAGTTTTTGTCAAACACAGCGCTGTCGGTACGGCTGTCGTTGATGTAAGGGGTGGGACATACCTTCTCTGTGTATTCGCGGGCTTCGCGTACAGCCCTGTCTTCCATGCTCTCAGTGCATGATGCCATGAGGGCAAGAGTCATGATACCGAATAAAATCTTTTTCATCTTTTTTTCTTCGTTTTTGAATTTTGTCACAAAGTTACTGCAAAATTCGTAATCCTGCAACATTTGACCCTGTTTTTTCTGTCAGAAGCTCTAACTTCTCTAACTTCTGAACTTGCTAAAGTTGAGTAAATGCGAAAAAAAAGCGCAAAAAAAATTGGTTTTCTCCTAAAAATAAGGTAATTTTGCATCCTAAAGTATAAATATTTATGGAGAATATCAACAAAATACGAAATTTCTGTATTATTGCACATATAGACCATGGTAAAAGTACCCTGGCAGACCGATTGTTGGAGAAGACACAGACCATCAAGATCACTGAGGGTCAGATGCTCGACGACATGGATTTGGAGCGAGAGAGAGGTATCACCATCAAGAGCCATGCCATCCAGATGGAGTACAAGGCAAATGACGGACAAACCTATATTCTCAACCTCATTGATACTCCGGGACACGTGGATTTCTCTTACGAGGTTTCACGTTCCATCGCTGCCTGCGAGGGAGCGCTCCTGGTAGTTGACGCCACACAGGGTGTGCAGGCGCAGACCATCTCCAACCTTTATATGGCCATAGATCACGACTTGGAAATCATTCCTGTCATCAACAAGATAGACATGCCTTCGGCCATGCCCGAGGAGGTGGAGGACGAGATCGTAGATCTCATCGGATGTAAGCGCGAGGAGATTCTGCGTGCCTCAGGAAAGACAGGTGAGGGCGTAGAGGATGTGCTCGAGGCTGTGGTGAACCGTGTGCCTCATCCCGAGGGTGACAACAAGGCACCTTTGCAGGCACTGATCTTCGACTCTGTGTTCAACTCCTTCCGTGGCATCATCGCCTACTTCAAGATAGAGAACGGAACCATCCGCAAGGGTGACAAGGTGAAGTTCTTCAACACCGGAATGGAATATGATGCCGACGAGATCGGCGTGCTGAAGATGGACATGATAGCCCGCAACGAGCTGGGAACAGGCGAGGTGGGATATATCATCTCGGGTATCAAGAACGCCACTGAGGTAAAGGTGGGTGATACCATTACCCATGTTGCACGTCCCTGCGAGAAAGCCATTGCCGGTTTCCAGGAGGTGAAGCCTATGGTCTTTGCCGGTGTCTATCCCATAGACCCCAGCGACTACGAGAACCTGCGTGCCTCGTTGGAGAAGCTGCAGCTCAATGATGCCAGTCTCACCTTTATGCCGGAGAGCTCTGTGGCTTTAGGCTTCGGTTTCCGTTGTGGCTTCTTGGGTCTGCTCCACATGGAGATCATACAGGAACGACTCGACCGCGAGTTCAACATGGACGTCATCACCACCGTGCCCAACGTATCCTATATGGTATACGACAAGCAGGGCGGCGAGAAAGAGGTGCACAATCCTTCGGGACTGCCCGACCCAACGATGATCGACCATATAGAGGAACCCTATATCCGCGCCACCATTATCACATCGTGCGACTATATTGGTCCTATCATGAAACTTTGTCTCGACAAGCGAGGCGAGCTCATCAAGCAGGAGTATGTGAGCGGCAACCGTGTGGAGCTGCACTTCATGCTGCCTCTTGGCGAAATCGTTATCGACTTCTATGATAAGCTGAAGAGCATCTCCAAGGGATATGCTTCCTTCGATTATCACATAGACAGCTTCCGTCCTTCCGACCTGGTGAAGCTCGACATTCTGCTCAACGGTGAGCCTGTGGATGCCCTGAGTACCCTGACCCATCGTGAGAATGCAGTTGCCTTTGGTCGCAGAATGTGTGAGAAGTTGAAAGACCTGATACCCCGTCAGCAGTTTGACATCGCTATCCAGGCTGCCATCGGTGCCAAGATTGTGGCACGCGAAACCATCAAGCAGGTACGTAAGGACGTTACAGCCAAGTGTTATGGTGGTGACGTAAGCCGTAAGCGCAAACTGTTGGAGAAGCAGAAGAAGGGTAAGAAGCGTATGAAGCAGATCGGTAATGTGGAGGTGCCACAGAAGGCATTCCTTGCCGTATTGAAACTCGACTAACCATTTCAAGTAAGATAAAAGCTATCAAGCAACATAAATCAAGGAGGTAGAATAATGAATGATTTAAGGACGATTACTCCCAAACGAGATATTGCCAGGGAGTTGGCGCGTAAGTACAGTACGATGACTCACGACGAGCTCGACATCCTGGAGGGCATCCTGGAGCCAGTGAAATACGGCAAGGGCGAGATGATCCTTACGGAAGGTGAGGTGTGTCGTGGTATCTCTTATATCGAGAAGGGTCTTGTGCGTCAGTTCTATAATAAGAATGGCAAGGAGGTGACCGAGCATCTGGGCGTCGACCATACCATCTTTATGTGTATTGAGAGTCTTTTCAAGGAGGAACCTACTCGTCTTCAGGTGGAGGCTCTTGAGGCTACCCTGGTTTATATCTTGCCTAAGTCGAAACTGGAGGCTGCCGCCATCCGCAATGTCAACATTCAGATGTTGTATCGTAAGATTCTGGAGGAGAGTCTCATCCAGTCGCAGGTTCATGCCGACTTGATGCGTTTCGAGACTGCGCCCAACAAATACAAGCGTCTGTGCGAACTGAGTCCTCAGGTGGCGTTGCGTGCTCCATTGACATACATTGCCAGCTATCTGCAAATGACTCCCGAGACATTGTCCCGCATCCGTTCGGGTGTGTTGCTATAAAGATATTATAACCAAAAAGTCCTGCTTCACAATGATGAAGCAGGACTTTTTGGTTATTGACATTTCGCATATTTGCCCCACACGCCCTGAATTGAATGACCGAAGCTCACAGAAGCAGCACGCCCTGAACCAACGGTCATCGGCCGAAGGTAAAGTTTTCTATAAGCAGCACGCCCTGAAAGGGCAGAAGCTCTTAGCCCAGGGCAACGCCCTGGGTATAAAGGCATTCAGCAATGCGCCCTGTAAGGGCAAAAGCTTTAAAACTTCAGGCAATAATAAAGCTTTTGCCCTTACAGGGCGACATGTTTGCGAACATAACAACCCAGGGCGTTGCCCTGGGCTAAGAGCTTCTGCCCTTTCAGGGCGTGCTGCTTTTATGAGCAATGCATTTGTCTTAACTTCTTAACTCCTTACCCCCTTTATTCAGTATACAGGAATCGCTTGATACTCTTCTTAGGAGTTTTCTCGAATTCCTCTTTGTGGATTCTTATCTCTGACACTTTGCAGTAGGCAGGAACCATGGTGTTGAGCTCCTGGCGGTTCTGCTCCATGATATCCATCAGCTCTTTCTCGCCTAAGTTGAGTGTCTGAGCCTCGTCGTAGTCGGGATGTACCAAGCCAATGAGCTTGTTGCCCTTCTGTATCACCACACTCTCGCTCACGAGTGCTAAAGAGTTGAGCTTGTCCTCAATCTCCTCAGGATAGATGTTCTGACCGCTGGCACCCAAGAGCATGTTCTTGCTGCGGCCCTTGATGTAGACATTGCCGTCGCCATCCATTGTGCCAAGGTCGCCGGTGTGGTACCATCCGTCCTTGTCGATAGTGTTGCGTGTGGCTTCCTCGTTCTTGTAGTATCCCAACATCACGTTAGGACCCTTTGCCAGGATCTCACCAGGAACATTCTCGGGGTCAGGACTGTCGATCTTCACCATCATGTTCTTGGCAGCCTTGCCGCAAGAACCCGGTACGAAATATTTGTAGTCCTCATAGCAGATGATAGGCGCACACTCTGTGGCACCATAGCCCACGGTGTATTTGAAACCAATGCCATGCAGGAAGCTCTCCACCTCCTTGTTGAAGGCAGCACCACCGATGATAATCTCGTAGAAGTTGCCTCCGAAGGCCTGTGTCACCTGTTCGCATATCTTCTCGCGCACCTTCTTGCTGATGACAGGCATGTGGAGAAGCATACGCATGCGGTTGTTCTGAATCTTGGGGAACACCTTCTTGCGGATAATCTTCTCGATGATGAGCGGCACAGCAATGATGATGGCTGGCTTGATGCGGCTGAAAGCCTCGGCGATGATAGCCGGACTTGGTATGCGGGTGAGGAAGAAGATGTGACAACCGGAAAGAACCTCGAAGAGGAACTCGAACGCCATACCATACATGTGAGCCAGTGGAAGAATGCTGATGATAGGGTCGCCAGCCTTGATCTCCTTGGGCAATACACTCATAGCAAAGTCGAAGTTGCTCCAGAGTGCACGGTAAGGCACCATGACACCCTTGGAGAAGCCTGTAGTACCGCTGGTGTAGTTGATGAGCGCTAACTGGTCTGGGTTCTCCTCAATATAATAATGTACGTGTTCCTTGCGGAAATACTTAGGGAACTTGATACCGAACATCTCGTTGAGATGCTCGCGTGCATAGGTGAGTTTGTCGGTACGTGATACCACCAGAGAATAGTCGGGTATATAGATGATTCCCTCTAATCCGGGCATCTTGGTAGCGTCAATCTGTGTGGCAACGACATCGCCCACAAACAGCAGTTTGGCATCGCTATGGTTGACGATGTTATGGATTTGCTCTGGCATAAACTCGTGCAGGATAGGCACGGCGACAGCTCCATAGGTAAGAGTTGCCAGGAAGGCCACTGCCCAGTTGGCACTGTTTCTACCGCAAAGGGCAATCTTGTCACCTTTTACTACGCCAGAATTCTCGAACATGATGTGCAATTTCTCTATTTTGCGTGCTACATCGTGAAACTGCAAGGTAGCTCCCTTGTAGTCGGTAAGAGCATCCATGTCCCAATGGTCGATGATGCTCTTTTGGATAAGTGCATTAAAGCTTGGTATCTCCATATGCTTGTATTCTAATAGAATTGTCTAAGTGGTTTATGACGCTGCCTCTTGATACAGGTAGCGCTTGATGGATTTCTTGGCAGTCTTCTCAAACTCGTTCTCGTGTATCTGAATGCCGGAAATCTTGGCAAACGATGGCATCTGGGAGTTGAGTTCCACACGGTTCTGATCCATGATGTGCTCCAGGTCCTCAGCGGTAAAGCCCATGGATGAAGCCTCGTCATAGTCGGGGTGAATCAGCGCCACGAGTTTGTTGTTTCGCTGAACAACGATGCTCTCGCTGACCAAAGCCATCGAGTTGAGTCTGTCTTCTATCTCTTCGGGGTAGATGTTCTGTCCGTTGGCACCTAAGAGCATATTCTTGCTGCGTCCCTTGATAAAGAAATGTCCGTCGGCGCTCATGGTGGCCAGGTCGCCAGTATGGAACCAACCGTCCTTGTCGATGACAGCATGGGTAGCCTCTGGATTCTTGTAGTATCCTTTCATCACATTGATGCCACGGCAAACCAACTCGCCAGGTACGTTCTGTGGGTCGTCGCTCAGCACCTTTACCTCCATGTGCTTCACAGCCACGCCACAGCTTCCTGCCACGTAGTCGTCCTGATGGGCAAAGGTGATGAGGGGAGCTGTCTCGGTGGTTCCGTAACCCATGGCGATGGGGAAGCCGATGCTGACAAAGAAGTTCTCTATCTCTTTGTTGAGAGGCGCACCGCCTACTACGACCTCGTAAGGATGCTCGCCAAATTCGCCCAGCACAAACTCGCGTATCTTCTCCTTGATGCGCTTGCTCAGTACAGGCATGCTGGTAAGCAGTCTGACCCAGTTGGTCTGCACGCGTGGGAACACATGCTTTCTTACGATCTTGTCGATCACCAATGGCACGGCGAAGATGATGTCGGGCTTCGTCTCGTTGAGAGCCTCTGAAATCAGTGTAGGGCTGGGCTGGCGGGTGAGGAAGAAGATGTGGTTGCCCAATACGATATTGAAGATAAACTCGGTCATCAACCCGTACATGTGAGCCATGGGCAGGGTGGAGAGGATGTTGCAGTTCTTGCCTATCTTGGGTTTTACGGTGTCCATGAGATAGTCTAAGTTGCCCCAGAGGGCACGATAGGGCAGCATCACTCCCTTAGAGAAACCTGTAGTACCGCTGGTATAGTTGATCATTGCCAACTCCTCAGGGTCGTCAACATGATACTTGATATGTTCTTTGCGGAAATATTTGGGATACTTGTGTCCGAAGATTTCATTGAGATGTTCGCGGGCATAAGTGAGTTTCTCAGAACGGGAAAGGACGAGCGAGAAATCGGGAAGATAGACGATACCTTCGAGCGAGGGCATCTCTTCGGCATTGATTTCTGTGGCTACTACATCGCCCACGAAGAGCATCTTGCTCTCGCTGTGGTTTACGATGTTGTGAATCTGTTCGGGCTTGAACTCATTCTGTATAGGAACCACGATGGCACCATAGGTAACAATGGCCAGGAAGGCTACTGCCCACTGGCTGCTATTTCGTCCGCAAACAGCTATCTTGTCGCCCTTTATCACACCGCTGTTCTCGAACAGGATGTGGAGCTTTTCTATCTTTCTGGCTACATCATGATATTGCAGTGTTGCTCCTTTGTAATCGGTAAGAGCATCCAAATGCCAATTATTGATGATGCTTTGCTCAATATACGAGTTGAAACTTGGTATTGAATTCATTGCACAGTTTACAAAATTTTGTGCAAAGATACATTAATTTCTGCACACAACAAAAAAATATGTGCACAAAATGAATAAAAAGGGAAAAAAAGTGGTTTTTCTTGCATTATAGCCCATGAATGTGGGCTATAATGCTGTTGTGATTATTCATATCGCATCGATTTGGCTGGATGGATATGTGAGATGAGGTAGCTGGGTGCCACCAGCATGAAGACGCTGATGAGGAGTGTTGTCACATTGAGCGCCACGATATACAAGGCATTGATCTCTACGGGAACGGTGCTCACATAATAGGTCTGTGCGTCCAACTTGATGATGCCGAAGGCTTGCTGAAGCGCTAAGAGTCCTAAAGACAGGACATTGCCGATGAGTATTCCCTTGCCGATGATGAAGACGGCAAACCACATGAAGGTGTGGCGGATGGTCTTATTGCGTGCGCCCAAAGCCTTCAGGATGCCTATCATCGAGGTGCGTTCCAGGATGATGATGAGCAAGCCGCTGATCATCGTCACGCCTGCCACGATGAGCATCAGGGCGAGGATGATCCATACGTTGAGGTCCATGAGGTCGAGCCATTGGAAAATCTGTGGGTTCAGCTCCTTGATGGTGGCGCTGCTGTATGTCTCGCCATAATGGTCTACTGTGCCTTTCACCTTGCTGATTACCCGACTCTCTACCATGTCAAGGTTGTCGAAGTTGTTGACGGAAAGCTCGGCTCCGCTTGCCTGGTCGCTTTCCCATCCGTTGAGTTTGACGGCCGTATAGAGATCGGTGAAGACGATGGTCTCGTCGTATTTCTTCAGGTTGGTTTGGTAGATGCCCGCAATGGTAAACCTTCGCGTGCGTACACCGTTGTTGTCGAAGAAATAGGCAAAGATGCGCTGTCCTGACTTCAGGTGCAGTTTGTCCGCCATCAACTGAGAGACAAGAATCTTGTTGTGACTCACGCTGTCGGAGAAATGAGGAATGCTTCCCTCCACCATGTTGTTGTGGATGAAGGTGGAGTCGAAGTCGGGACCCACTCCCTTGAATGCCACGCCCAGGAAATCGCTGTCGGTCTTGAGGATTCCTTCCTTCATGGCAAAGCGCTGAACGTGAGCCACATCGGGAATATGTTTCAAGACGTCGATCATGGAGTCGTCGATGACGATGGGGTATTGTTCCATCTGCTGCAGGGTGAGGAAGTCGGCCACTTGTATATGACTTCCGAAGCCGATGACCTTGTCGCGGATGGTGTGTTTGAATCCCAGCACCACACAGACGGAGATAATCATGACGGCAAGTCCGATGGCTACTCCGGCAGTGGCAATATGTATGGCAGGGCGAGAAACTTTTCGTTTGTCGCCCTGCTCGCTGTATAATCTTTTAGCTATGAAAAGTGGAAAATGCATGTTGTAATGGAAAATGCATATAATATTGGAAAATGCATATTATATTCCTTCGTCCTCAACGCGTCCTGGATAAGCCTCCAAAGCCTTGGCAAGTACTATGAGTGCACGATCCAGATCGTCTTTTTTCAGTACGTAAGCCATACGCACCTGGTTCTTGCCTGCACCGGGAGTGGTATAGAAGCCGGAGGCAGGAGCCATCATGATGGTCTCGCCCTCGTATTCGAACTCTTCAAGGCACCAACGGCAGAACTTGTCGGAATCGTCGATAGGCAGTTTGGCCACGGTGTAGAAGGCTCCCATAGGAATAGGAGAGTAGACACCGGGTATGCGGTTGAGTCCGTCGATGAGGCACTTGCGTCGCTCTACGTACTCATCGTACACATCGCGATAGTACTCTTCAGGCGCATCGAGAGAGGCCTCGGCTACAATCTGTCCGATAAGTGGTGGAGAAAGACGGGCCTGGCAGAACTTCATCACCGCCTTGCGTATCTCGGCATTCTTGGTGATGAGGGCACCCACACGGATACCGCACTCGCTGTAACGCTTCGATACTGAGTCGATAAGCACGGTGTTCTGCTCGATGCCTTCGAGGTGCATGGCACTGATATAGGGGCTTCCGGTATAGATGTACTCACGGTATACCTCATCAGAGAAGAGGTAGAGGTCGTATTTCTTGACGAGGTCGCGAATCTGGTTCATCTCCCTGCGGGTATAGAGATATCCGGTAGGGTTGTTGGGGTTGCAGATCAGGATGGCGCGTGTGCGCTCGTTGATAAGCTCTTCGAACTTCTCTACCTTAGGCAAGGAGAAGCCTTCCTCTATCGTAGTGGCAATGGTACGTATCTTGGCACCTGCCGAGATGGCGAATGCCATATAGTTGGCATAGGCAGGTTCGGGCACGATGATCTCGTCGCCAGGATTGAGGCAGCTCATGAAAGAAAAGAGCACAGCCTCCGAACCTCCTGCTGTGATGATGATATCATCGGCAGTAATGTTGATGTTGAACTTCTTGTAGTAATCCACCAGTTTCTCGCGATAGCTAAGATAGCCCTGGCTGGGAGAATACTCCAGGATGGTGCGGTCGATATGCTTCAGTGCATCAAGACCACACTGAGGAGTAGGGAGGTCGGGCTGACCGATGTTGAGGTGATACACCTTGACTCCTCGTTTTTTTGCTGCGGCAGCAAGAGGCGCCAATTTTCTGATAGGCGACTCTGGCATTTCAAGTCCACGTACTGATATTTCAGGCATCTTTAATACTTTCTGTTGAACTTTCGCAGGTTCAGGAGTTAACTTCCCGCACACGCGAAAGTTGAGTTTTCTATATTATAGTTTTACAAATACAAATGTGCTTGTTTTGCTTTCGGATGCAAAGGTAAGAAATTTCAGTGATATTTGAGAAAAGAAACGACAGATTTTTTATTTTTTATTAAATTCTGTAGCATTGTGTTGTTCTTATGCTTTCTTTTTTATAACTTTGCATCTCGAAAAAGATACGGAATTTTCGCAAGAGGGAGTCTTTTGGGAGTCCAGGAGATTTCTCTGGAGTTAAGGAGATTTCTCTGGAATTAAGGAGATAAGGCAATTGCTTTTGTGGACATGAAATAAAATGTTCAACATTTCCTCCAAGGCTATTGGCTATAACTTCTAACGACCGAAGGGAGTGATAACTTCTTTAACTTCTCTAACTTCTTAAAAAAAATAACTTCTCAAGAAGATAGTTTCTGTACTTGCGCGAGTTCTATTTTAATATTAATGACCAATTAAAAACGAATCGTTATGAAATCAAGAATGAGTACATGGTTTGAAACCAAAGTAAGATACACCAAGGCACAGGAGGATGGCTCTGAGAAGCCAGTTACCGAGGCTTATGTAGTAGACGCGCTGAGCTTTACCGAGGCTGAGAGTCGCATCACCGACGAGATGGCTGTCTATGTGTCTGGCGAATTTAAGGTGTCGGGCATCAGCAAGGCTGCCTATGGTGAGGTGTTCTTCAGTGATATGGATGGCGACGACAAATGGTACAAGGCCAAGTTGTCGTTTATCACCATTGATGACAAAACCGAGAAGGAGAAGCGTACCACCGTCAACTACCTGGTGCAGGCCAAGTCGCTTGCTCGTGCCCTGCGCTATATCGACGAGGTGATGGGTAAGACCATGAACGATTATGATGTTGTGGCTCTGGCTGAGACCAAGGTGATGGACGTGTTTGAACATACTGTTCCTGGAGAAAACAAGGAAGAGAAGAACGACAAGCCTGAGTACGAAGAGGCATAAAAACTTGCTAAAATTCATTAATACTATAATATAATGTATGATGTAGCAAAAAACTTGCATGAGGTGTTAGACCAGCTGCCTAAGGGTGTTCGTCTGGTCGCCATCAGCAAGTTTCATCCCGAGGAGTATTTGTCGGCTGCCTATGCAGAGGGACAACGAATTTTTGGAGAGAGTCATGAGCAGGAACTTGCCAAGAAGGTGGCAGACCTGCCCAAAGACATAGAATGGCATTTCATCGGTCATCTGCAGACCAACAAGGTGAAGTACATAGCGCCTTACATCAGTATGATAGAAGCTGCGGACAGTCTCAAGTTGTTGAAGGAAATCAACAAGCAGGCTGCCAAGCACGACAGGGTGGTGAAGGTGTTGTTGGAACTTCATATTGCTGCGGAAGAGACCAAGTACGGACTGACATTGGACGCTTGCCGTGCCTTGTTGGAAGAAGGAGAATGGCGTTCAATGGAGCATGTGCAGATTTGTGGACTGATGATGATGGCATCTAATACGGATGACACCGAGCAGATAGCCCGCGAGTTTGACACGGCAGCTCGCTTCTTCGATGAGGTGAAAGCCAAGTACTTTGCCGATGATGATGCGTTCTGTGAGCGCAGCTGGGGCATGAGTCATGACTATCCGATAGCTATCCAGCATGGAGCCACTTTGGTTCGTGTAGGTACAGCTATATTTGGACCACGCATTTACTAAATTAAGGAGTTTTATTCTGGAGTTAAAGGAGATTTATTCTGGAGTTAAGGGAGTTAAGGAGTTAAGGGAGTTAAGACAACAGCCTTAATTCGCGGAAGTTAAAGAAGTTATCACCCCCTTCGGTTGTTAGAAGTTATAGCCAATAGCCTTTGTGGATTGAAAATTAAATATTTAACATAACACCTTTCCTCAAATGCTATTGTCTTAACTCCTTAACTCCTTAACTCCCTTAACTCCTGAAATCTCTCCCTTCCTAATTCTTATTCATGATTTTCTGCAGGGCCGCCTCTTCGCCAACAATCCAGATGATGTCGCCTTTCTGGAAGGTGTAGGAAGGCGAAATTTTGGTAAGACTCTCCAAGCCTTCTTCCAGTCCGACAACCATACAGTCGTATTTGTCACGGATTCCGCTTTCACCCAAGGTCTTGCCGCAGAACTCACTCTTTCCACTGATTACCAGCTGGCGAAGCTTCATCTCTCTTTTCTCTATATCCAAGTCCTCGGGTACAAGTTCAGTCTGCAGGGCGTTGTTGAACTTCTGTGTCTGTTCGTCATTGCCGATGATCTGCAGTTTGTCGCAGGGGAATATAGTGGTGTCGCCGTTGGGGATGTTGATTCTTCTTGATCCGCGATAGATGCTGCTCATGTCGATGCCGAAGCGCTGACGCAGGTTGAGTTCTCTCAGTGTGTGTCCGCACCAGGTAGAGTCTTCAGGCACCTCAAACTCGCTGATGTGGATGTCTCGGTCGAGCAGGTGTCCCTCGTAGAGAGGCCGTTTGGTGCCCTTCACCTGTGCCTCGATGTCGCGTGAGCGAAGGTTGCGGATGAACAGACGCTCCATCTTGATGCTTCGTTTCTTCGTTCTTCTTGAAACGATGATGAGCAATACCGCCACAATACCGATGCTGATCATCAGCGCATCGGTAAACCGGCTCAGGAAGTTGCAGATATAGAAGATAAAGCCCAGGGCTATCATAAACCTCACCACGATGGTGGAGAGGAGCGGTATGCGGTTGATGCTACTCTCCACCCACAGTCGTTTCCACTCGTTGCTGTGGTTTTTCTTCATCACGATGGCACGCAGGAAGGGTGCTATGAAGATGACGGTGAGCACGCCCGTGATGGCATTGGCGTACCAGTGGAGTCGCCAGCCTGGCAACAGGTTGCGCATTAAGGGAAGTACGAACGTGAACATCAAGGCTATGACAGCCGCACTTAGGATGGAGTAGGCCACGGTGTTGACAGTCATCTGTCTGAGGAGCGCCTTCCATTTGCTCTGTTGTGTGGTGGATGGGCGGTTGGTCGCCAGATGGTTGAGTGCTGTGATCAACTTGTTGGGCAGATGCTTCTCCATGACCTGGTAGCTTGGCGTGGCAAGGCGTATCATATAAGGTGTAAGGAAGGTGGTGATGACCGAAACCGCCACGACCACAGGATACAGGAACTTGCTGATGACGCCCAAAGACAATCCCAACGAGGCGATGATGAACGAGAACTCGCCTATCTGAGCCATGGAGAAGCCGCATCGCATGGCCGACTTGAGCGACTCACCGCCCAGCATGAAACCAAAGGTTCCCAATACAGCCTGACCTATCAGGATGGTGAGCACGAGGGCAAGGATAGGCAGGGCATAGTCGACCAGGATCTGTGGATCAACCAGCATACCCACCGATACAAAGAAGATGGCTCCGAAGAGGTTTTTAACAGGCTCTACCAGCTTGATGATTTTCTCTGCCTCAATGGTCTCGGCAAGGATGCTGCCCATGACGAAGGCACCGAAAGCACTGGAGAATCCCACCTTGGTGGACAGCACCGCCATGCCGCAGCAGAGTCCGAGGGACACGATGAGAAGCGTCTCGCTGTTGATGAGTTTGCGCACAGACCTGAGGAAGAGTGGGATGGCAAAGATGCCCACGATGAACCACAGGATGAGGAAGAAGACAATCTTGATGACCGACTCAAACATCTGTTCGCCGTCGGGCGTGCTTCCTCCTGCGATGGCCGAAAGCATCACCATCATGACAATGGCAAGAATGTCTTCCAGGATGAGCACACTCATCACCATACCGGCAAACTTCTGTTGCCGCAGTCCCATGTCGTCGAAGGCCTTATAGATGATGGTGGTGGAACTCATGGCAAGCATGCCTCCGAGGAAGATACAGTCCATCTTGTTCCAGCCGAATCCATGACCCACGCTGATGCCCAGCATCATCATACAGAACACGATGACGACGGTGGAGATGATGGGCGATGCTCCCATCTTCACGATCTTCTTGAACGAGAAATCGAGTCCGAGCGAGAACAGGGTGAAGATGACGCCGATGTCTGCCCAGGTCTGAATGTCGTTGTCGTCGATCACTGACATGGTGTAGGGCATGTGGGGAGAGACCAGGAAACCTGCCACGATATAGCCTAACACAAGGGGTTGCTTGAGTTTCTTGAACAAGAGGGTAACAATTCCTGCTACCATCAGGATGAGTGCGAGGTCTTTTACGAGGAATGGAATTTCTGCCATGACTTTCTAATTTAACTTCTTTAACTTCCCCATTTGTGAAAGTTGAGTTACTTTCTAAAAGCAAAGGAGCTCATGAGCCAGAACCTGATGTGGTGTTTAGGTTTTGTTGGCATCATGAAGCTCCTTTACTTCTTATGATTAGTCGTTGTATTCGGCTGTTATTTCTGCTATTTTGACGATGGTCTGAACAACTTTCTCCATGACCTGTATGCTGACGAACTCGTGAGGACCATGGAAGTTGACACCACCGGCGAAGATGTTAGGACAGGGCAGACCTTTGAAACTGAGCTGTGCTCCGTCGGTTCCGCCACGGATAGGTTCCACGCGAGGAGGAACTCCGCTTTCCTGCATGGCTCTCAGCACGATGTCGATGACATGCATGTTGGGGTCTATCTTCTCCTTCATGTTGTAGTATTGGTCGTTGATCTCGGCCGTGCAGGTTCCCTCGCCGTATTTCTCGTTGAGTTTCTTGGCGCAGTCGGCAATGAATTTCTTGCGGTCTTCGAACTTGCTGCGGTCGTGGTCGCGGATGATGTAGCTGAGCTTGGCTTCCTCGCATCGGCTCTCGATGCCAATGAGGTGATAGAAACCCTGGTAGCCCTCGGTAGCCTCTGGCGTCTCGTCCTCGGGAATCATGTTCTGGAACTCTACGGCGAGTCGGCTGGCGTTCACCATCTTGCCCTTGGCATAACCGGTATGCACGCTCACGCCCTTGATCTTGATCTTGGCACCAGCGGCATTGAAGTTCTCGTATTCGAGGTCGCCCAAGTCGCCGCCGTCAACTGTGTAAGCCCAGTCGCAGGCAAACTTGTCTACATCGAAATGATGAGCTCCCATACCGATCTCCTCGTCAGGGTTGAAGCCTACACGTATGTCGCCGTGCTTGATTTCGTTGTGGTCGCGCAGATAGCACATCGCCTGTACGATTTCGGCAATACCAGCCTTGTCGTCGGCTCCCAGCAGAGTGGTGCCGTCTGTGACGATGATGTCTTCGCCCTTATGGGCTTTCAGCTCAGGGAACTTGCTCACGCTTGATATGATGCCTGGGCTCAGTTCGATGTCGTTTCCGTCATAGTTGCGTATGATTCTTGCCTTGACATCCTTGCCACTTGCATCAGGACTGGTGTCCATGTGTGAAATGAAGCCAATGGTAGGTGTTTCCTTCTTGGTATTGCCTTTCAGTGTGGCGTAGATGTAACCCATGTCGTCCATCTCCACATCACTGAGTCCTTCGTCCTCCAACTCCTTTTTCAGGTACTTGGCAAATTCCAACTGTTTCGAAGTGCTGGGCACACTGTCGGAGTCTTCGCTCGACTGTGTGTCGAATTTGGTGTAATTGATAAATCTTTCTACTAAGTCCATAATTTTGAAAATAGAACTTTCGCTGGGTTCAGAAGTTCTGGAGTTTAGCTGTTATGGAGTTAAGGCAATGGTCTTTTGCTGATACTTTGGCAGTAAAGGATATGGCTGTAACTTCTTTAACTTTTCTAACTTCTCTCACTTCCACCCTTGTGAAACTGCAGTTTTTTAATAAAATTAGTGACTCCGCTGGGATTCAAACCCAGGACCTTCAGAACCGGAATCTGACGCTCTATTCAGCTAAGCTACGGAGCCCTTATATATAATAAGGTATAGGAAACGTGCTGTACGTTGGCATATACGTGTGCAAAAATACAGATTTTATTTGAATTGACCAAATTTTGAATGAATAAAGTGAGTTCAGGTTGCTTTCTTTCGTCATTTGGTGAAGTATGAGAGCCGAAAAGTCGGAAAAGTTAGTAAAAAGTGCATAAAGTCTATACAAAAAGAAAGGAAAATGGATAAAATGATTAACAAAATATAAAAATATTGTTCAGAATAGTTGCAGTATGATAATATTTTTGTATCTTTGCACAGAATTTTAAATACTAATGCAAAAAATGAGTAAGCTTATAAAGCCTATCGGTTATCAGGCATTGCTGGACATGCGTCAGACCGAGATGGGAATCAAGTTGATAAAAGAGTTCTTCCAGCAGAACTTGGCTACAGAGTTGCGTCTTCGTCGTGTGACAGCACCTCTCTTTGTGTTGAAAGGTTTAGGTATCAATGACGACCTCAACGGTGTGGAGCGTCCTGTAACCTTCCCCATCAAGGACTTGGGCGACGCCCAGGCTGAGGTGGTTCACTCGCTGGCTAAGTGGAAGCGCCTTACCTTGGCGGAGTATGAGATAGAGCCTGGTTATGGTGTGTATACAGATATGAATGCCATCCGTGCCGACGAGGAGTTGGACAACCTTCACTCTCTCTATGTAGACCAGTGGGACTGGGAGGCAGTGATCGAGAAGAAAGACCGCACGTTGGCTTTCCTTCGCAATGTGGTTCGTCGCATCTATGCTGCCATTTTGCGCACTGAGTATCTCACCTGTGAGCATTATCCACAGATTAAGCCTTTCCTGCCCAAAGAGATTCATTTTATTCATGCCCAGGAGTTGTTGGATATGTATCCCGACAAGACTCCCAAGGAGCGTGAGGATGCCATCTGCGAGAAGTATGGTGCCGTATTCATCGAGGGAATCGGTTGCAAGTTGAGCGATGGAAAGAAGCATGATGGCCGAGCTCCTGACTACGATGACTGGAGTACGGTGGCTGAGAATGGTTTGCCAGGTCTTAATGGCGATATCCTGATCTGGTATCCTGTATTGGGTAGAAGTTTCGAGTTGAGTTCCATGGGTATTCGTGTGGACAAGGAGAGTCTGTTGCGCCAGTTGAAGTTGGAAGGCAAGGAAGACCGCGAGAAACTCTATTTCCACAAGCAGTTGCTTGGCGGCAAGTTGCCATTGAGCATTGGTGGCGGTATCGGCCAGAGCCGTCTCTGTATGGTTCTGTTGCATAAAGCTCACATCGGCGAGATTCAGGCAAGTATATGGCCTGAGGAAATGCGCGAGGAATGTGAGAAAGCGGGAATGTCGCTGATTTAAGGAGATTTTTTAAAGAGTTAAAGGAGTTAAGGAGTTACTCCTTTAACTCCCGATAAACCATCATGTCATCACCAGCTTCAGCGTATTGCAAAGCTTGTCCAAGGCAGGGTTTTCCTTTCTCATATTCTCCAGCACCTCTCTCTTGTTGAGAATCTTCTTGACTTCCTCTTTGTGAGAAAGTCGGTAGGAGATGACGATGTTGGTGTTGTGCAACCCCCGAACCAGTGTGTTTCTGATTCTGTTTTTAATGTTTTGCATGTCGTCGAGCAACAGTTGGTTGTCGGCGACAATTTCTATGTTGGGGCATTCCGTCAGCTTGGGCTTGATGGCCTGCATACGGTGCGACAGACCTATGAGTTCTTTGTTGTTCTGTGCCATGCGTACGCACATGCCCGTCCACTGATACTGCAGGGCGTCCTCGTTGAATTCGCATTGTTCGGAGTCATCAGTGCTTCTGATGGCTTTCACGTCGGCGGTAGGGTTCAACTGCTGTTTTACCATCTCCATGTTTTTCTTCAGGTTGCTGAAGGTCATGCCGATGGTTCCCAGTTTGACGGTGCCTTTGCTGATGGGTTTTACTTGATGTTTGTTATTGGCAGCCTCGTTGTTAGCTTCGTTTTCCGAAGCATGAAGGGGCTGGACAGCAGTCTGAGGAGTTTTTTCGTTGCTCTCCTCACCGTTGCCTTTAAGCTCAGCACCTGCACCCTGAATGGCAGGCTTCAGCTGGGCTATGATTTTCTGAAACAGGGATTTTAATCTATTGGGCGTACGCCCCGCACTCGGAATGTCTTTGTCCTCGGGCTGGGTGATCTGTCCGATCTCTATCAGTGTGAGCTCCACCAGCAGTCGTTTGTTTGAACTCTGTCGGTAGTTGATGTCACATTTGTTGGCTATCTGCAGCGCCTTATATAAGAATGGTGTAGGCGCCTTCTGAGCCTGTTGCTGATATTTGGCTTTCTGAGCCTCGCTGGTTTCCAATAGGGGAAGCGTCTTGGAATCTTTCGCCATCAGCACGTTACGTACATGCTGTGCCAGACCCTGTATCATGTTGCCGCCGTCGAATCCCTTGTCCAAGATGCCGTTCAGCAGGAGCATCATCTCCGACACGTTGTTCTCCAGTGCACAGTCTACCAGTTTGAAGTAATTGTCGCTGTCCAGCACGTTGAGGTCTTCTGTCACCTTCTGATAGGTCAGGTTGCCCTGGCAGAAACTCACCGCCTGGTCGAATATCGAGAGAGCGTCGCGCATACCTCCGTCTGCCTTTTCGGCTATTACTGCCAGCGCCTGCTCCTCGTAGCTGATGCCTTCCTTCTCTGCCACCATCTTGAGGTGGTTGATGGTGTTGGGCACGGTCATGCGCTCAAAGTCGTATATCTGGCATCGGCTCAGGATGGTAGGCAGAATCTTGTGTTTCTCGGTGGTGGCGAGGATGAAGATGACGTGCTGTGGCGGCTCCTCCAGTGTCTTAAGGAAGGCATTGAAGGCAGCAGAGCTGAGCATGTGTACCTCGTCGATGATAAACACCTTGTACTTTCCGATCTGTGGCGGTATGCGCGTCTTCTCCATCAGCTCCTTGATGTGGTCCACACCATTGTTGCTGGCGGCGTCGAGCTCAAAGATGTTGTACGACCGCTGTTCGTTGAACGACTTGCAGCTCTCGCACTCGTTGCATGCCTCGCCGTCCTCTTTGGGGTGCTCGCAGTTGATGGCCTTGGCGAAGATGCGTGCACAGGTGGTCTTTCCTACACCTCTTGGACCGCAGAACAGATAGGCATGAGCCAGCTTGCCGCTCTTCACGGCATTCTTGAGCGTTGTGGTCAGAGCGCTCTGTCCTACAACCGAATCAAAGGTCATCGGACGGTACTTTCTTGCAGAAACAATATATTCTTCCATTATTTTTTCTTAAATGATGATGCAAAGATAACAAAAAAATATTATCTTTGCAAACAAATTCATAAATTAATGAGCAGAAGATTGAGTATAATATGGAACTACCTCTCTCATTATAAGTATCTTATAGTGATTGTGGTGGGCGTGCTGGTGGTCGGTTTCATCGATGACAACAGCATCATGCAGCATATAAAATATAAAGTTCAGATCCATAACCTGCAGTTGGAGATAGACAAGTACACCACTCTCTATCAGAATGACATCCAGATGTGGCATGAGATGAATCATGGCGGCAGGGCTTACGAGCGGATAGCCCGTGAGCGCTATTTCATGAAGGCTGATGACGAGGATATTTTTGTGCTGAGTACAGATTTACCGAATAATGACAACGAACAAGACAATGAAACAACTGAATAAGATTCAAACATTTATTTTTATATTAGGAGGAGTGTTGATGGTGATAGGCGCAGGCTGCTTCGCCTTCGGTTATATGATTTATCCCCAGCTGACCCTTTACACCAGCTGGCTTTTCCTCTTGGGCACGGTAGCTTTCAGTGTGATGCAATCGATGCAACTCTATGAAGGCTCGTCGCAGGTGGTTCACCGTCTGAAGCGCATTCAGGCAGTGGCCGACATCTTCTTCGTGCTGTCGGGCATCTCGATGGTAGATACAGTCTATGCCTTTGCCCGCAACTGGTTTTCCAACTACGAGACCTATATCACCTATTTCTACAACAAGTGGGTGGTGTTTCTGTTGGTGGCAGCCCTCATCGAATTGTACACCACACACCGTATTTCGCATGAATTGAAAAAGGAAGAATGCAAATAAAACCTAAATACATGCAATATTCAATTAAATAGCATAAATTTTTTTTCGTACTTCAATTTAACATTGTACTTTTGTTAGCCGAAATAGAAAACAGCTTATGAACAAGATATTTTACGCATTTATTTCCTTATTGGCGTTGACATCGTGTGCCAACAGTTACGACATAACCGGAACTTCCAATGTGAGCACGTTGGACGGACGTATGCTCTACCTGAAAGTTTTGAAGGACGCAGAGTTTAAGAGCGTTGACTCCTGTGACGTCGTTCACGGACAGTTCCACTTCGACGGCACACTTGATTCTGTAAGAATGGCCAATATCTTTATGGACGATGAGCCCGTGTTGCCCCTTGTCCTGGAGAGCGGAGCCATCACGGTCAAGCTTGACGATACACAGCAGGTGGTAAGCGGAAGCCCTCTCAACGACAAGTTGTTTGGCTTCTTCAAGAAATATCAGCAGCTGCAGAACCAGCAGCGCGAACTTGTGCATAAGCACGACCAGGCCATCATGAACGGAAGCGACATGAACGTCGTGACCCGTCAGCTCACAGCTGAGGCCAACCGCCTGGCTGAACAGGAAGACAAGTTGGTGACTACTTTCGTGACCGACAACTTCGACAATGTGCTCGGAGCAGGCGTCTTCTTCCTCGTCACCATGGGCAATCAGTATCCCATGCTCACCCCATGGATAGAGGACATCATGAGCAAGGCCACCGACCATTTCAAGAACGACTCTTATGTAAAGGACTATTATCAGAAGGCTCAGGAGAACGAGCAGATCATGAACGGAACCCGCGATATGCAGCCCGGAGCTCCTGCCGTGTCAGCCCAGCCTGCGCCCGAAGCAGCGCCAGCGCCTACACCCAACGACCTGGCGCGTCCTACCATTCCAGAAAAAAAAGAATAAGCAGGTATGAAAACATTGATTAAAAATGGAACTATCGTCAACGAGGGAAAGACATTCCGAGGATACCTCGTTGTCGATGGCGAACAGATAACACATATTTATAATGGCGAAGAAGCACCTCGTGGCAGTTTCGACAAGACAGTCGATGCCTCGGGGTGTTTTGTTATGCCAGGAGTGATCGACGACCATGTGCATTTCCGTGAGCCCGGACTCACCGCCAAGGCCGACATCGAGAGTGAGAGCAGGGCCGCAGCCTTTGGCGGCGTCACCTCTTATTTCGACATGCCCAACACGGTGCCTCAGACCACTACACTCGAAGCCCTGGCCGACAAGACGGCTCTCGGCAGCCAAAAAAGTCATGTCAACTATGCCTTCTTCTATGGCGCCACCAATGACAATGTGGAGAGTTTCTCCCAGTTGGACCGTCATCGCATTCCCGGTATCAAGCTCTTCATGGGCTCCAGCACTGGCAATATGCTTGTCGACAAGGCTGAGTCGCTGCGCCGCATCTTCCAGGCAGCTCACGATCTCGACTTGCCCTTGATGGCTCATTGCGAGGATACCGACATCATCAACAGCAATATGGTAGCCTTCAAGAAGCGGTATGGCGACGACCCCGCGGTGGAGTTTCATCCCGCGGTACGCAGCGAACAGGCCTGCTATGAGAGTAGTCGTCTGGCTGTGCAGTTGGCCCATGAGTATGGCACTCGTCTGCATATCGCTCACGTCTCAACGGCTCGCGAGCTCGACCTCTTTACGCCAGGTTCCTCGGTGACGGGCGAGGCTGTCATTGCCCACCTCTATTTCACCGAGGCGGATTATGCTACCAAGAAGGCGCTCATCAAGTGCAACCCTGCCGTCAAGACCCTGTCCGACCGCACGGCATTGCGCAAGGCTCTGACTGACGGCAGAATCGCCACCATAGGTACTGACCATGCTCCCCATGAGTGGAAAGACAAGCAGGGAGGTTGCGCCAAGGCTGCCTCGGGCATGCCGATGGTTCAGTTCTCCTTGGTCACCATGCTCGAACTGGTAGATGAGGGCGTGCTTACCATTGAGCGGATGGTAGAGCTGATGGCTCATCAGCCTGCTCGTCTCTTCGAAGTACAGAAGCGTGGTTTCCTGCGCGAGGGTTATCAGGCCGATATCGTCATCGTTCGTCCCCATGCTCCCTGGACACTGACTCGCGACCTGATTCAGAGTAAGTGCAGGTGGAGTCCTATGGAGGGTCACGAGTTCCATTGGCGAGTGGAGCAGACCTTCTGTAATGGCCGTCTCGTCTACGACAAGGGTGCCTTCGATGCCTCTGTTAAGGGACAGCCCATTCTGTTCAGAAGTTAAATCCAGAAGCAAAATTCAGGAGGCGTTAAGAAGTTAATACAAATGCCTTGAGGGAATGTTTAATGTTTAAAGTTTAAAGGATGCACCCGCAGGTCCTCACATACGATATAGACGAAGTAGTACCCTACATCAACTGGCTTTATTTCTATCATGCCTGGGGCATGAGTGGTAAGCCTTTGGCCGAGAAACAGCGGCTGCGTGATGAGGCTTCCGCCATGATGCAGTCGTGGCAGGGGCGTTATCACACCCATGCGATCTTTGCCCTTTACTCAGCCAATGCCGACATGGACGACCTGCTGCTTTATGCAGATGACACAGCCGATGTCAGGTTCACCCGCATTCCTCTGTTGCGCCAGCAGCATCTAGTGGCTGCCGGAAGCCCCAATCTCTGTCTTGCCGATTTCGTGCGTCCTCTTTCAGGCGGCGTGCGCGACAGGGTAGGGTTGTTTTGTGCCTCCGTCGAGGCAGGAGTGCTGGAGGCTTACAGGGGCGACGATTATCTGTCGATGATGGCACAGGTGCTGAGCGACCGCCTTGCCGAGGCCACGGTCGAGAAGATGCACTTAGAGGTTCGTCGCCACTTCTGGGGCTATGCTCCCCATGAGCATCTTACGATGGAGCAGCTTCATCGTGAGGAATATCAGGGCATCCGTCCTGCCGTGGGCTATCCGTCGTTGCCCGATGTCAGCGTCAACTTCGAACTCGACCAGCTTCTCACCATGTCGCAGATTGGCATCCGGCTTACCGAGAGCGGCATGATGATGCCCCATTCCAGTGTGTCGGGACTGATGTTCGCCCATCCTCAGGCCCATTATTTCGAGCTGGGCAAGATTGACGAAGAACAGTTGCGCGACTATGCGCGTCGCCGTGGCATCCCCGTCGAGTTGATGCGCCGTTATTTACAGAGTAGTTTGATTAAGAAATGATAGCACGCATATATATATGGATTCTCTTGGGCACCCTTTTGCCTTATCTGTGGTGCTTCTGTCATGAGCTGCGCCGCTGCTGTTTGGCGAGGCGCTTGTTGCTTTGGCTTCCGGCATCCGTCGTCATTGGCTATAGTGGCTATTTAGCGCTACAGCCCAACTTCGTGCCCGACCGTCCGGTGCTTGTCGACGTGTGGTTTGTCGTCATGGCGCTGTTTGCCGTTCCCGTCTTCGTCTATGCCCTGTTCAGTTTTGTAGGCTGGTGTGTGATGAAGGCACTCAAGGGCAGGCGCAACTGGGGTCGGCTCATAGGTCTTGTCGTGGGCCTCCTGTCCGTCGGCGTTTTCCTTTATGGCTTCACTTATGGCTTCCGTGAGTTGGAGGTGAAGCGCGTCACCATAGCTGTGCCCCAGCTTCCTGCCAGTTTCGACGGCTATCGCATTGTCCTCTTCAGCGATTTCCATGCTGGATCCTATTACGGTTGGCGCAGCGATCTGCCACAGCGTGATGTCGACAGCATCAATGCCCAGCATCCCGATATGATTTGTTTCACTGGTGACATTCAGAACACCCGTCCGTCCGAGCTCAAGCCTTACGTCAGGATGCTTTCCTCCCTGCGTGCCAAGGACGGCGTATACAGTGTGCTGGGCAATCATGACTACAGCTATTATGTGAAAGCTGATTCGCTCACCTGTTTCAGGCAGGAGCAGGAGATTCGCCGACTGGAATGGCAGATGGGATGGCATCTGCTTCTCAACGAGCACGCCGTGGTGCATCGCGGTTCCGACTCCATCTATGTTGCGGGCACAGAAAACTTCAAGAAACCTGCTCATGCCAATGTGGCAAAGGCGCTTCGGGGCATCCGTCCAGGCCACTTCGTCCTGATGCTTCAGCACATCCCCACGCAGTGGGAGGACATGGTTCCTTCGCGCATCTACCAGGTGTATGGCAGGAAAGGCGAGGTGTTGGTGGCGCCGCAGCTCACTCTGAGCGGCCACACCCATGCCGGACAAATATCCGTGTTCGGATTACGTCCCACGATGTTTGCTCCCTATGACTATGGCCTCTATGAGCGCGAGGGCTGTCAGCTCTTTACCACCGCCGGCTTAGGTGGTGTGGTTCCCATCCGTGTCGGTTCCACCGCCGAGATTGTGGTTATCACACTGAAATCCCTTAACTTCTCGAACGACCGAAGGGAGTGATAACTTCCTTTAACTTCTCTAACTTCTCAAAAAAATAACTTTCCACGAAAAAAATCATTCACAAAAATATTGAACCATAAATGAAGTATCTGTATCGCATTTATCAGTTGTTGATTTGTCTTCCAATCCTTTTGGTGGCAAGCATTTTGACCAGTGTCATCACAGTCTTGGGCTGTATGTTGGGTAATGGCCATTTCTGGGGTTATTATCCTGGCAAGTTGTGGTCGCAGTTGTGGATCCGTCTTCTCCTGCTGCCCGTCAAGGTAGAAGGCAGGGAACATCTGCAGAAGAATCAGAGCTACGTGTTCGTGGCCAACCATCAGGGGTCATTCGACATCTTTTTGATTTATGGCTTCTTAGGCCGTAACTTCAAGTGGATGATGAAGAAGGCGCTCCGCAAGGTGCCCTTGGTAGGTATAGCCTGCCAGTATGCCCATCACATCTTTGTCGACAAGAGCGGCCCTTCCAAGATACGCGCCTCTTACGACAAGGCCCGCGAGGAACTACAGGAAGGAATGTCATTGGTAGTCTTCCCCGAAGGTGCTCGCACCTTCACTGGTCACATGGGCGTATTCCGTCGAGGAGCCTTCATGTTGGCAGACGAGTTGCAGTTGCCCGTCTGTCCGCTCACCATCAACGGCAGTTTCGATGTGAAGCCGCGCATGAAGGACATGTATTGGATTTTCTGGCATCCTCTTCGTCTTACTATTCACGAGCCCATCCAGCCGATAGGCAAGGGTGCCGAGAATATCAAGAACCAGATGACAAAGAGTTACGACGCTATCATGTCTGGGCTCGTCCCCGAGTACCAGGGTTTCGTCGAGAATCCTGACCAGTAATATGCTGCTATAAAAGATGATTTGACCTGTACAGGTCGGCACGGGCAGAAAGCCCCTATAAGCAGCACGCCCTGAAAGGGCAGAAGCTCTTAGCCCAGGGCAACGCCCTGGGTATAAAGGCAATCAGCAAGGCGCCCTGTAAGGGCAAAAGCTTTACTAATTGCAGGGATTTTTTAAGCTTTTGCCCTTACAGGGCGACAAGTTTGCAAGCATAATAACCCAGGGCGTTGCCCTGGGCTAAGAGCTTCTGCCCTTTCAGGGCGTGCTGCGTAATTCCATCCGTACAGGTCGGATTTTTTTTCTATACTATATAAATTTTTTCTTAAGCCTATTAAAGTTCCGTTCAGAGCCTATTAAAGTTCTGTTCAGAGCCTATGAAAGTTCCGTTCAAAGCCTTTGAATGTGCGTTCAAAGCCTTTGAATGAAGATTTTAATGTGGTTTAACGATTTTAAAGTAACTACTTATGGCTATAGGGGGTGCTGAGTAGTTACTTTATTTCGCAACAACGTGAATTAAATATAATCATCGTTCAGAAAATGAAAATATTCTCTTTTTCTTTTCGCAAACTCAGAAAAATGCATTATCTTTGCATAAGATATATTAATTATTATCATGTCGATTCATTTAAACCAATAATAGCTTATGAGTGATAGTGTTGTAATTATTCCTACTTATAATGAAAAGGAGAATATCGAGAAGATTATCCGGGCCGTGTTCGGTCTGGAAAAAGACTTTGATATCCTTGTTATTGATGACGGAAGCCCCGACGGTACTGCTGCCATCGTGAAGGAACTGATGGCTGGCGAGTTTGCCTCCCGTCTCCATATCCTTGAGCGAAAGGGCAAGTTGGGACTGGGTACAGCCTATATCACTGGCTTCAAATGGGCGCTTGAGAAGGGGTATGAGTTTATCTTCGAGATGGACGCAGACTTCAGTCATGATCCCAATGACCTGCCACGACTCTACGCCGCGACTCACGACGAGGGATTCGACGTGGCTGTGGGCTCGCGCTATGTCTCGGGTGTCAACGTGGTGAACTGGCCTATTGGTCGTGTGCTGATGAGCTATTTCGCCTCGAAGTATGTGAGAATGGTCACGGGATTCAAGGTGAATGATACTACGGCAGGTTTCGTATGTTATCGCCGCAAGGTGCTGGAAACTATAAATCTTGACGAGATCCGTTTCAAGGGTTATGCCTTCCAGATAGAGATGAAATACACTGCCCACAAGATTGGCTTCAAGATTAAGGAAGTGCCCGTAATCTTTGTCAACCGACGTGAGGGTACGAGCAAGATGAGCGGTGGAATCTTTGGTGAGGCTTTCTTTGGTGTGATGCGCCTGCGCTGGGATGGATGGTTTAAGAAATATCCCAAGAAGGTGTAGGGGGCGAAGACTGAAGAGAAGTGGAAATACAGGAAATAGTACATATTTTTGAGCGGTCGCCCCAGGCGAAGGCGCTCCTGAAATTATTGGATAGAAAAACGCAGAAGACCGTTTTCCTCAGTGGATTGGTGTGTTCTTCTGCGCCTTTGTTTTTTGCCGCTGTCAAAGAGCGGTTGGCTCGCCCGGTGCTCTTCGTGCTCAATGATGCCGACGAGGCGGGCTATTTTTATCACGACCTGGTGCAGATACTGGGGCAGGATCAGGCTTTCTTCTTTCCTTCTACTTACAGGCGTGCTGTGAAATACGGACAGAAGGATGCTGCCAACGAGATATTGCGTACCGAGGTGCTGGCACGACTGGCATCCTCGCAGCCACTCTATGTCGTTACTTACCCCGATGCTCTGGCAGAAATGGTGGTGTCGAAGAAGAATCTCGACGAGCGTATCATTAAGCTCGCAGTGGGTGACCAGGTGTCGCTGATGGACATCTCGCATCAACTGCGCGACTTCGACTTCATGGAGACAGATTATGTCTACGAGCCTGGTCAGTTTGCCATTCGAGGCAGCATTCTCGATATTTATTCCTACAGCTGCGAGTTTCCTTTCCGCATCGACTTCTTCGGTGACGAGATAGACACCATACGTACTTTTAGTATTGAGGACCAGTTGTCGCGCAACCGGCGTGAGAGTGTGGAGATTGTGCCCGAACTCTCGCTTGCTGAGGGTGAGAAACTGCCCTTCCTGCATTTCCTCGACAAGCGGGCTGTGGTGGCGATGAAGGACTTTACGTTCGTCTATGACCGTATAGACCAGATATACAAGGAGGGCTTCTCCTCGCAGAGCATGGTGGAACAGATGGAGGGAGCCACCGAGGTGGAGGCGGAACGGATAAGACGCGCCATGAAGAAAGAGCTGAACCTGTCATCGGCCCTGCAGTTTCAACAGGGTGTGGCGGAGCGCCAGCGCATAGAGTTTGGCATCGCCGAACAGGGTGTGGCGGAGCGCAAGACAGAGGAGGCTGCCGACGTGGTGCCGTTCCATATCGTGCCTCAGCCTCTGTTCCATAAGAATTTCGACCTGATAGGCCAGATGATGGAAGACTATCTTCTGCAGCAGTACACCTTATATATATTGGCTGACAGCAGCAAGCAGCAACAGCGACTCAAGGATATTTTTGAGAGTGAGGAACTGAAGCGCTATCAGGTGAGGTTTGTGCCCGTGGATAAGACCCTACACGAGGGCTTCGTCGACAACGACAAGAAATGCTGTTTCTTTACCGACCATCAGATCTTCGACCGATTCCATAAGTACAGTCTGCGTTCGGACTCGGCACGTGCCGGCAAGATGGCGCTCACGATGAAGGAGTTGCAGGAGATGGAGCCGGGCGACTATATCGTGCACGTGGATTTCGGTATCGGAAAGTTTGGCGGACTGGTGCGTGTGCCGGTGGGCAACAGCTATCAAGAGATGATACGCATCGTCTACACGAACAACGACAAGGTGGATGTATCCATCCACTCGCTCTATAAGATCAGCAAATACCGCAGCGGCGATACGGGCGAGCCGCCCCGACTGTCGACCCTCGGCACGGGTGCCTGGGACCGACTGAAGGAGAAGGCGAAGAAGCGCATCAAGGACATCGCGCGCGACCTGATCAAACTCTATGCCCGCCGCCGTAGGGAGAAGGGATTCGCCTTCAGCGCCGATTCCTATCTGCAACATGAGTTGGAGGCCTCGTTCCTATACGAGGACACGCCCGACCAGAACAAAGCCACCATGGACGTAAAGGCCGACATGGAGAGCGCACGCCCCATGGACCGACTGGTGTGCGGCGATGTGGGCTTCGGAAAGACGGAGGTGGCGATACGCGCAGCCTTCAAGGCGGCATGCGACAGCAAGCAGGTGGCTGTGCTGGTGCCTACCACGGTGTTGGCTTTTCAGCACTACCAGACTTTTAGAAACCGACTGGAGGGAATGCCGGTAAAGGTGGACTACCTGAGTAGGGCACGCTCCGCCAAGGAGACCAGACAGTTGCTGGAAGACCTCAAGGAGGGCAGGACAGACATCGTAGTGGGGACGCACAAGCTGATTTCCAAGACTGTGAAATGGCATGACCTCGGTCTGCTCATCATCGACGAGGAACAGAAGTTCGGCGTCAGCACCAAGGAGAAGCTGCGCCAGCTGAAGGTGAATGTCGACACGCTGACGATGAGTGCCACACCTATTCCCCGCACTCTGCAGTTCTCGCTGATGGGTGCACGCGACATGAGCATCATGCGCACGCCGCCGCCCAACCGATACCCGATACAAACGGAGGTGGTGACCTTCAGCGGTGATACCATGGCAGATGCCATCAACTTCGAGATGAGCCGTAACGGACAGGCGTATGTCGTCGTCGACCGTATATCGAAGCTCATGGAGTTGAAACTGATGATAGAAAAGTACGTGCCCGACTGCCGCGTGGCGATAGGACACGGACAGATGAAGCCCGAGGAATTGGAGAAGGTCATTATGGGATTCATGAACTACGACTACGATGTGCTGCTCTCGACAACCATTGTGGAGAACGGTATCGACATATCGAACGCCAATACCATCATCATCATCAATGCCCATCACTTCGGTCTTAGCGACCTGCACCAAATGAGAGGCAGGGTGGGGCGTAGCAACAAGAAGGCTTTCTGTTATCTCGTGGCTCCGCCGAAGAGTACACTGACACTCGATGCTCGCCGCCGACTGGAGGCGTTGGAGACCTTCTGCGATCTGGGAAGCGGGTTCAACCTCGCCATGCAGGACCTGGACATTCGCGGTGCTGGAAACCTGCTTGGCTCGGAGCAGAGCGGATTCATGGAAGACCTGGGGTATGAAACCTATCAGAAGATCCTGTCGCAGGCTGTCACCGAACTGAAGAATGAGGAGTTTGGCGACCTGTATCAGGAGGAGATGGACGAGGGACAGCAGCTCACGGGTGACGACTTCGTGGACGACTGTTCTATCGAGAGCGACTTAGAGATGTATTTCCCCGACACCTATGTGCCGGGAAGCAGCGAGCGAATGCTGCTCTACAGGGAACTGGACCGCATAGAGAATGACGACGACCTGGCTGCTTACCGAAAGCGAATCATCGACCGCTTTGGACCTGTGCCCCGTGAGGGTGAGGAACTGATGCATGTGGTGAGCTTGCGACGCCTCGGCAAACGCTTGGGCTGCGAGAAGATCATGCTCAAACAGGGTACTATGCAAATGCAGTTTGTAAGCAACGTGCAGAGTCCGTTCTATCGCAGCACGATGTTCTCGAAGGTTCTCAACTATGCCACTTGCCACGTACAGCAATGTGCGTTGAAAGAGAAGAACAACAAGCGATTCCTTCGTATCGCCCGCATCACGAGTGTGGAACAGGCTGTGGGAATTCTGAAGGAAATACAAAAGTAAAATCAAGAATACAAGAATAAGATAAAGTGTAAGACTAAGAATAACAATAACAATCACAATCAATATCAACTTAAAAATTATGAGACAGAAAAAGTTCATCCTACAGGAAAAAGACATTCCTACACAGTGGTACAACATTCAGGCAGATATGCCCAACAAGCCATTGCCACCACTTAATCCGCAGACCCATAAGCCCATGACGGCTGAGGACTTGTCGCACGTGTTCAACCTGGAGTGTGCCAAGCAGGAGCTCGATACAGAACATGCCTGGATCGACATCCCTGAGGACGTGCAGGAGAAGTACACCTTCTATCGTTCTACTCCGCTGGTGCGTGCCTACGGTCTGGAGGAGGCACTGGGTACTACTGCCCACATCTATTTCAAGAACGAGAGTGTCAATCCTTTAGGCTCTCATAAGATCAATTCGGCCTTGCCACAGTGTTACTACTGCAAGCAGGAGGGCGACACCAACGTCACCACCGAGACGGGTGCAGGACAGTGGGGCGCAGCCTTGTCGTATGCAGCTAAACTCTACGGACTGGAGGCGGCTGTGTATCAGGTGAAGATCACCATGCGTCAGAAACCTTATCGCTCCAGCATCATGCGTACCTTTGGCGCTACTGTGGAGGGTTCTCCATCAATGAGTACACGTGCCGGAAAGAATATCATTACTCGCGACCCTCATCATCCTGGTTCACTCGGTACTGCTATCAGCGAGGCTGTCGAACTGGCTACTACCACTCCGGGCTGTAAGTACACACTGGGTTCGGTGCTCAACCATGTGGCTCTGCATCAGACGATCATCGGACTGGAGGCCGAAAAGCAGATGCAGATGGCTGGCGAATATCCCGATCAGGTGATTGCCTGCTTCGGTGGCGGAAGCAATTTCGGCGGACTGGCTTTCCCTTTCATGCGTCATAATCTGAGCGGAGAGAAGAACACTGAGTTTATCGCAGCCGAGCCAGAGAGCTGTCCTAAGCTGACAAGGGGTAAGTTCGAATATGACTTCGGCGATGAGGCTGGCTACACTCCGCTGCTGCCAATGTTCACCCTGGGTCATGACTTCAAGCCTGCCAACATTCATGCTGGTGGTCTGCGTTATCATGGTGCCGGTATGATCATCTCGCAGTTGCTCAAGGACGGTTATCTGCACGGTGTGGATATTCCACAGTTGGAGTCGTTTCAGGCTGGTATGCTCTTTGCCCGTACCGAGGGAATCATTCCTGCTCCTGAGAGCTGTCATGCCATCGCTGCCACTATCCGTGAGGCGCTCAAGGCTAAGGAGAAAGGCGAGAAGAAGGTTATTCTCTTCTGTCTTTCAGGACATGGTCTTATTGATATGCCTTCATACGACAGTTATATCAATGGTGACTTGCAAAACTATTCTGTCAGCGATGCAGAAATAGAAAAATTCCTCAAGGATGTGCCACAGGTAGAGATGTAGGCCAAGGCGTAAGTGTGCTTATGCTGATTTTTCAATATATATATGTGAGAGAAGGCGCAACTTCATCAGGCAATGATGCGCCTTCTCTTTCTGCTTCTAATAACTTGTTATAACTTGAAATTTTGAATCATTAGACTTATATTTATGTTTAGTAAAGAAAAAATACTGTTATTGCTGCTCGTTGTGATGTGCAACTTGGGCAGTCTGTCTGCTGTCCATGCCGCAACAGATCCAACCATGACGTCAGCTTTGAAACCATCGGGGACTTTACCCGTCATGTATGTTAACACTCAGGATGCACAGCCTATCATTTCCAAAGAAACTTATGTGTCAGCCACGGCCTATATTGATGCCTTGGGATTGGAGGGGTATGAGAATATGGCTTCTGCAGATAAACCAGAAACCTTGATAATTAAAGGACGTGGTAACTGGACGTGGGAAGGGTTTGACAAGAAACCTTATCGCTTGAAGTTTAATAGTAAGGTGAACCCTGTGGGTATGGTGAATAGCAAGCACTTCGTGCTCATGGCTGGTGCCGATGATGATTTGGGTTTTCTCCGCAATCTGGTAGGCTATGAATTGAGCCGTCGTGTGGGCTTGCCTTATACCACAGATTCACAACCTGTTGAATTGGTGCTCAATGGAAAATATCAGGGCTTGTATTTCGTAACCGAAAAGATACGTGTTGATAAAAAACGAGTTAACATCGTAGAGCAGGCTGACAAGGCGACTGATCCTGAGGCTATCACGGGCGGATGGCTCGTGGAGATAGACAATTATGATACAGATCCTCATATCAATGTGAAGTTGGGCAGCCAGAACATGGTGCTTACTTATCATACCCCAGAGGCGCTCTCCGCAGAGCAAGAGAACTATTTGCAGACACAGTGGAATGCCATCGCCAAGGCTATCTGTAGCAATAATGAAAACGATACGGAATGGGAAAAGTATGTAGACATCGAGTCTTTGGCAAAGGTGTATATCGTGCGTGAGCTGTTGCAAGATGAGGAGGGATTTCATGGCAGTTGCTATCTCTACAAGGAAAAAGGTGCAGATACCAAGTGGACTTTTGGCCCTGTATGGGACTTTGGTAATGCTTATAATGACACCAATTTCCGTCATTTTATCTTCCAGGGAGATAAGTTTGAGCAGTTTATCATTGATCGTGCCTGGAATTTTAAGCACTTCCGCGACAAGGTGAAGGAGGTATGGCAGGAGTTTTATGCCAATCAATATGCAGAGATGAACGCTTATATTGATGGTGTGGCGGCAAAGATTTCCGATGCTGCAGCTAACGACTATCTATGTTGGAAGAATAGCAGCAATGTCGCCAAGAACCAAGATGAACTGGCCAAGGCTGCCGTGTTTAAGAACTATATGCGCCAAAAGGCCACATGGCTTGTTGAGCAATGGGGTGGTGGCGAGGCTCCTTCTGACAAGATGAACATTTATGTGACTTGCGACGAGGATCGTGTGCCTTACCTCTTTGCTTGGGGTGAAGGAAACAACGGAGGATGGCCAGGCAATCAACTGACCGATACCAGGATGATAGGTGGCAAACTCTTCTATCATATTTCTTTGCCTTATGGAACCAATATCATCTTCAGCTATGGTGATCAGGAAACGCAGACGGAGGATATCTTGAATGTGTCTCGCGACACCTATTATCGCTTCTATCAAGCTCCAAAGAGTGAGCATAAGGAGAAGAAAAATGGCCGTTTCGAAGATGTCACACAGAAAGTGCTCACAGGCATCAGTGCAATAGTTACGTCAAAGCCGCAGCCCGCGAAAGCTGCGATATACAATATGAACGGACAGCGTGTGGATGGTAGCTATCATGGTCTTGTCATCTGCAATGGTAGGAAATATATATCCAAATGAGGTCTGTAAATTCTGTGGTGTGATTCTTCTGTATTGACAGCCATGTGGCAAGAGATGTGTAAATAGAAAAGCCAAATGTTTCATGCAAGTAAAACATTTGGCTTTTTTGATGTTTGAGGGATAGATTCCTACAAACGATGATTGCGATATCAGAAAGTAGCGATATTGCACATATTCGTTGATTCTTATGAATTCAGAAGTTCCTCTATTTGCTTGGCGATATTCTCAAACTTCTCGGTAGGCTCAAAGCGGGCAACAACCTGACCTTTCTTGTTGATGAGGAACTTGGTGAAGTTCCACTTGATGTCGGCACTCTCCTTGTAGTTGGGGTCGGCCTCGCTCAGCATCTTGTCGAGGACAGGGTAGAGAGGGTGTGACTCGTCCCAGCCAGCGAAACCCTTCACCTCCTTGAGGAACTTGTAAAGAGGAGCGGCGTCATCACCGTTTACCTTTATCTTCTTGAAGCGTGAAAACTCTGTGCCGTAAGTAAGCTTGCAGAATTGATGAATACTCTCGTCGGTACCGGGTGCCTGCTGACCAAACTGGTTGCAAGGGAAATCGAGGATTTCAAAACCTTGTGAGTGATATTTCTCATAGAGATTTTCCAGTTCCTCATACTGTGGGGTGAAGCCACACTTCGTGGCTGTGTTGACGATGAGCAGCACCTCGTTGGCATACTCCTTGAGGGAAACGTCCTTTCCCTTTCTGTCCTTGACAGAGAATTCGTAAACGGTTCTCATTTTCTTTTTATGTATCTTTTTATAGTTTTAATCTCAGTTATCGTATCTTTAACGAGTGCAAAGATACGATTTTTCTTTCATATGTGTCTATAGTTACTGATATTTTTTTATAAAAAAATCCGGGAATTTCACAATCCCCGGATCACTTTGAATATTCCTTTCGTTGTTGAAGGAAAGGAGTATTCAAGAATTAAACTATCATTTAACTTTTCTAAGAACTGGTGCAAAGGTACTGCTTTCGTACAGAATCAAGGTGTAAATTCTCGTTTTTTTCGTGCACCAGGTATAAAAAAGTGTTATTACTTTGAATTTTCTCTATATTCGCTTGGAATGATACCCATTTCCTTCTTGAATACCTTCGAGAAATACTTAGGATCGCTGAAGCCCAAAGAGTAGGCGATGCTGCTAAGTGTTTCGTCGGTATTGCAGAGCAACTCGGTGGCACGCATGATGCGGATGTGGCGTACGAAGTCGATAGGCTTCATGCCCACAGCATTCTTGATCTTGCCGTAGAGCACGCTGCGGCTCATACCCATGGCTACGGCGATGTCATCGATTTTGAGGTCGGGATTGCTCATGTTCTCATTGATGAACTGTACGATCTTCTCGGTCAGAGCGTCCTCTTCCGTCATGCGCTTATTTGTAGCCGGGCTTCTGTTGTCGCCCTGTCCGGATGCTGTCTGTGGATATTCGTGCGTGATATGGAATTCGGCACCCTCGGCTCGTTGTATCTGTTTCAGCATGTCTTGCTGCAGGGCATGACGCTGATTGATGACAGCCTCGATGCGTCCCTTGAGGTAGGTGGCCGAGAACGGCTTGGTGAGATAACCGTCCACACCTTCCTCGAAGCCTCGCAGGTGGTCTTCCACACTGGCTTTAGCCGACAGTACGATGATAGGAATATGGGCTGTGTTGGTGTCCTGCTTGATGTAGTGTACCATCGTGAAACCGTCCATCACAGGCATGGTGACGTCGGTAAGGATGAAGTCGGGCATCTTGTTTCTTGCCATTACCAAGCCTTCCTTGCCGTTTTCGGCAAGCAGTACATTATAGTCTGTCTTGAGGATGGTGAAGAGGAACTGGCGCAGGTCGGGGTTGTCTTCTACGACGAGGATGGTGATGTCCTTTTCCGCCTGTTCTGTTTTGTCGTCCTCTTTTGTCTCTTCTACTTCCTGGAGATAGCCTTTGGCTGTCTCGTCGCTGATGCTGCCGTTGTTCTCGCTTGACACGAATGCCTGATCGCTTCCTTCGTCAAGATAGAAGTCGCTTCCGTTGTCAAACTTCAGCATCTTGTTGAGCATATAGAGCATCTCCTTGGCATTGCGCTGAACCATCTGCAGCAGGCTGCGGCTCTCGGTAGAGAGGTTGTCCTCCTTCTCTAACACCTCGTCTATCGGACCTCCGATGAGCGTGAGTGGAGTGCGAAGCTTGTGTGAAGCCTTGCTGAAGAACCTGTTCTTCATCTCGTTCATCTCGTGGTTGATGCGTTCCTTCTGCTGCTTGTTGTATGTGATGAAACACAAAGCCGCAATGCCAGCAATGATGAGGATGATGAGCAGCTTGCCCCAGATGCTTTCCCAGAACGTCGGTTGCACGTCGAGTTCCAGCGAAGCCACGTGTTTGCTCCATTTGCCATGCGTATTGGTGGCGATGACCTTGAGCACATAGTTGCCATGCGAGATTCGGTTGAAGCCGATGCGGTTCTGTCCTCGAAGGTCGATCCATACGCCTTCGGGGGTATGTCCGTCGATGCGGTATTTATAGTACTGCTGGTACTTGCGTGTATAGTCGAGTGCGGCGAAGCTGATGGTCAGGTTGCGTTTGTTGGCTGGGATGACTATCTTCTTCTGGTGCAGGATAGGTATGTTCTCGTTGCTTCCGTTGTAGTGCAGCTCAGTGAAGATAATGCGGGGCTGATAGTCGGTCTGCTTCAGTCTCGCGGGGTTGAACGTCAGGCTGCCCGTAGCAGTGCCCACTGTGATGTTGTCGGTTACAGGGTCGTGAATGGGGCGTGCCTCCGAGAAGGTCATGTTGAGGTCGAAGTCGTTGGGACCGAAGACGGTCAGCTTCCTTGTCTTGGGGTTGTATTTATCGACACTCGACTCCCTGATGAGCCAGATGTTGCCACTGTTGTCCTCTATCATGCTCTGCACATTTCCCTCGCTGGTATTGATGAAATTGCAGAATCTCACCTTCAGATTGTCCAGCAGCAGGTTTTCGCTTGTTATCTTGTCGAGGGTTCCTCCGATGCTCGATACATAGGTGTCGCCGTTGGAACGCACCAGAATGAAGTTGATGTCAGGAGCTGTGAGAGATGTCGTGTCGTTCTCCCTGTAGGAAGTGGTGTGGAATTGTATGTTTTTGGAAGGGCGCTTTTCTTCCTTGAAGGTGACGAGGCCGCCTGTGGTTCCGATGAGTATTTCGCCACTGGCGGTACAGGTGATTCTACGTACTTTACTGTAATATTTCTTTGGCCATCTCAGTCCGTTACGAGGAGTAAGGAATGTGATGTTGCCCTGTGGGTCTTCACGCATAAGTGCCAAGCCTCCTCCGTATGTGGCTACCCAGATGTTGCCCTGTCGGTCGCTCACCACATCATAGATGCTGTCGCCCGGGAGGGAATTTCTGTCGGATGCATTGTAGCGGAAATGGCGCATTGTGTTTCGGTCATACAGATACAGTCCGTCGCCGTCTGTGCCTATCCACATTCTTTTCTTTATGTCTTGATAGATGGCATAAATACCTGCGCGTGAGAAGGGTGTCTGCTTCTGGCTGATCTGTCCGTTGGACTGCAGATAACCAATCTTTTTGAAGTGGCTGTCGCTGATCTTGAGGTGTCCCGACTTGAAACCATCCCAGTGGAATCCGTTGTTAGTGTAAGCCATGGCTCTTACTTCCGATTCTCCTTCATCGAGCTTGATCATGGAGTAGTTGTGGAATTTGAAGTTTACCTGAGTCAAGTCGTGTACACCCGTCAACCAAAGTATGCCTTGGTCTGAAACAACGAATTTAGAAATGCGAGGTACATAGAAATTACCTGCAGAGTTGCTTCTCAGCATATAGGGTACGAGTTTCCCTGTCTTACGATCGTAGTAGCTGAAGGTGCCATAGTTAGGGATAGTCCACAAAGTGCCGTGTTCGTCTTCCATGATGAAGAAGTTGTCACTCATGGTGCGGTCGGCAGGGGTAGGGGCATCAGCGTAGAGCCAATTAGCTGACATGGTTTTAGGATTGATGACGGTCACGCCCTGTCCTTCGGTAAATGCCCATACCATGTTGTGTCTGTCTACGTAGGCTTTCTTCACTTCTGCTACGGGCTGGTTGGGGTTCTGTACACTGATGACGTCGGTCTTGAATGTGCGTGGATTGTACACTACGAGTCCTATGTTGGTAGCGATAATCAACTGATAACCAGTATTCTTCAGCTCGTTGATGCGAGTGACGCCTGCTGGCATGGGAATCCAAGAGAGATGGTTCTGCTTGTCGTAGACAGCCACCTTGCCATCAGTCGTGGCGAGGAAGATGGTGTTGCCCACTTCTCTGAACCACTTGAAGGGCGTAGAGGTATGGAAGTTCTTGCCGTAGATGAATGTTCCCTTGTCGGTGAGAATCCATTCACGGCCTCGCTTGTCTTGTTTGATAAACCATACGTTGCCGCTTTGCAGTCCTTTTTCGCCCACCTTGATGAGCTCGGGCTTCATGCTCTCTATGTCCTTTCCTTGACCTACACGAATCAGGAAGTTCTGTTTGTGAGTCGTAATCCAGGTGTGTCCATTGGCGAGTGGATATATCTGGCTCGACTCCAAATGGATGCCGAAACGCTTGCAGAGCATCGTGCCAATCTTGATAAACTGGCATTGCTCTGTATCGAAGATGTATAGCTTGCGGTCGAAGGTTACTACCCATACATTATTGTCTGGGTTTGGGAAAATAGAAAGGATACGATTTGTGCTCATGTTGTCGATGTCGTCGGGCTCGTCACGGAATGTCTTGAAATGATAGCCGTCGTAATAGGACAGACCATTCAAGGTGCCAAACCACATCATATTGTCGTAGCCTTGTGCCAAATCGGAAATGGAGTTGGCTGCAAGTCCATCGAGGATTGAAAACTTTCTGACATCGCAATAGGGTTCTGCTGATGAAAAGATTGTTATAAATGATAGTATAATTAAAAAATGTAAGCGTTTCATGCTTTTTTTGATAAAGTTTGGTACAAAGTTAGGCATTAAACTTGACATTTCCAAACATTTTAGGGAAAATCCGCTTTTTAATAGGGATTTTTCCTTAAAATAATCTACTATTCCCTTTGCCCTAAGAAAAGAATAAGGTATCTTTGCACCAGAATTTAACGAAAATATTAACTTATAAACAAAAGCGATATGAAAAAGATTACTTATTACTTCTCAATGATATTCATGGCTGTCATGATGCTCTCGCTCACTTCATGTGATGAGGATGCAGATATTGCTTATGCCCTCAATGGTACATGGAGGGGAAATATGCAGACGCAGCTGGATTATGAAGGACGTTATTATCAGTCTAATATGTCTGAGGTAACTTTCAATTCGGGTTACGATTCTGGTGACGGTTACTGGATAGACTATTATAGTAATGCGCCCTGGGACTATGTAGCCAACCGCATCACCTGGCGCGTGAGTGGCACGACCATTTATATCAATTTCCTTGATACTCAAGAAAAGGCTGTCATTCGTAACTATCATCTTGACGACAATGGTTACTTCTATGGAGATATCGATTTTAACAGTACGAACAGATGGATCAGCTTCCAGTTCGTCAAGGTAGATACGCCCGACTGGGACAATTATTACTGGTATGGTTCCGAGGGCTGGTACGACTCTTGGGGCTATTATGGTTACGCCAAGACGCGTAGTAATAATAAGGAAGAACAGCAGGAGAGTGCTCAGGAGCAGAACGACAGCACCATGCTGCCGAAGCGATTCTTCCCGGAAAACAAATAAATTCTGATTAAACTACTATTGATATGAAAAAAGTATATTCTTTGCTGACAATGGCTGTGATAGCTGCCATGTCGCTTACAATGACCAGCTGCGATGGTGATGATTATTGGTATGATCCTTATGGTTGGTACGATCATTATGACGACTGGGGATGGAACAACAATGATTGGAATAATGGTTGGCAAGGAGGTTCGCAGAATAATGACCTTGTTGATATGGCACAGTTGCTTACAGGCGAATGGTATGGACCAGTAACCTATTCTTATCTTTCAGATGATGGGCAGTCACGACAGACTGATGAGTTCTATGCCGATATGAAGTTCTTCCAATATGCTAACACTCGTGATGCTTTGAGTGGAGAGGGCGTGGAGACTGACTATAAGTATAACGATGATGGTTCTGTAGCGGATCAACAGACCTTGGAGTTTAAATGGTATATTGATGATAATTACGATATTTATATCCAGTATAAGAACTTTGGGGCTACGTTTGTCATGGACCATGGTTCTTCACAGGCAGGCTTCCACTTAGGGGCAGAAAAGGGATATGACGTGGATACTTTCTGGGGCTATATGATAGGTACTGGTAAGGTGAAGGGCGATGTGATTTATATTGACTTAAAGCGTGTCAACCAGACCAGTCAGGCCAAGGCCTTCGGTTCTTCTAAGACCAATGAGAAGACCATTAAGAAGTCGTTTGGCAAGGGTGCGACTATCAAGCCTCTCAAGGCAGACTCTTCTCGACTGAATAATCGGAGATAACGAAGGATGTTACGATAAATACAAAGTTGCCAAATAAGAAATCGCATGTTTCGACAGTTCTGTAATGAACTTTTGAAACATGCGATTTCTTTTTTGTCTTACTGAAGTATTACTTGTGTATAGGAAACCAAGCTAAATGGCTATTATCCTTTGACTTCTTATTTTTCTATACTTCCCCAGTCGCTAAGTATTTTTTTGCTTTCTACATCTTGCTCGATATTGTCGGGCAGATTGCAGAAGAAGTCTATACCAGTCTTTGCTTCCAAATCCTTGATGCTCATGGCGTAATCAGACAGTTTGTCGTCTCCATGATATACATTGGTGTGTGGGAACCACATGCCGATAGACTTGTAGTAAGCCTGTCCCTTGACCATCTTCTTGACGAGGACTGCCACAAAGAAATACTTGGGGACAATCAGTTTGTTTTGAATACGCATCAAGATATTTTCTTCTTTGTCAATGGTACCACCCTTGCATACGTACATGGTGTCTGTGTCATTGAGTTTGAATCCGTTCAGATAGTTCTCCATTTTAATCCAAAGCCCTTCATACTTATGGTTGGGATGACTTCCATTGAAGACGCTATATTGTGGCTGCATATTGGTAAGGAAGAAAGTTTGATAGTTGGCATTGAAACTGTACAGACGGTCTTGTGAGTTGCAGATGTGTCCGTGGTCAAAGCCTGATCTGTAGATGTAGTCTTTCTCCCATCTGTTTGAAGCAGCCAACTCTGGATCATTGGGGTATTGGTTGCTTTCACTTTTATAGCGATCTGTATTCTTGGCTCTGTTGTTTTTGGTGATGATGTAGCAAGACCAGCGCTGCGATTTCTTGTCGCAATCCCATTCTACTGCATAGTTTACGTTGTCTGGGTCGTATTGTTTGCTGTTACCGTCACGATAAACACGGATAATGCTGTTTCCGCCTTTCAGTTTAGGAAACTCCAGTCGAGTGACAGCCTTGTCGGTTGTTACCTCGTTCTTGTTGGTGTTGATTTCATTCGAACCATTTCCGTCTCCGTCGTCGCTGCTTCCGCAGGCTGCCATAGAGAGCACAGCGAGGAGAGCGAATAAATAAATCTTGATTTGTTTCATACCTTAGAATGTCAGATGATAAATAATAAATTGTAAGGAATAATCTTAAATAAGAAAGAGTGGGGTGATAAAGAAAAGGTAAAAGGTGCGCACTAACGCATATGCAACTACGTTAGAACGCACCTTCTATCTCGTATTGATAATATATCCTTATATATAAAAAGGTATATTACTTCTTCAACTTGCCGTAACGGTTCATGAAGCGGTCAACGCGACCTGCAGTATCAACGAGCTTGCTCTTACCTGTATAGAATGGGTGAGAGGTGCTTGAGATTTCAATCTTTACTACTGGGTAAGTCTCGCCTTCGAACTCAACAGTGTCGTTGGTCTTGCAAGTTGACTGTGAGAGGAACATGTCGCCATTAGACATATCCTTGAATACTACAGGGCGATAGTTCTCTGGATGAATACCTTTTTTCATTTTGTTTTTTACTTTTATTTGGGTTATTAAAATTAGACGTTATGGGGATGTTGCCATCATTTCATGTCCTTGCGGTGCATGCCCATTATAGCCTTTAATACTTAACAGGGTGCAAAGTTACGACTTTTTTTCCTTTCCTCCAAATCTTTCTACCTGTTTTTATACCTTTCGCTCTTTTTTTATTTTCATAGATGTGTTGCCCAAGTAGTAATCATTAGTTTGGGCATACGCTGCCCGTCGCGTGGGCAATGGTTGCCCGTCCCTTGTTCACCAGCTCCCCATCGCGTGTTCATCGAGTGACCAAGCGATGGGCATAGCTGGAACTTCTGGAGGAATTTGACAGAACACAAGAAATATAGCTGAAATAAAAATCCCCATTGTCTGATGAGAGCAATGGGGATAGTTAAAGTTATTTGTAATTGAGTGGATTACTTGGCATAAACAATTTCGATAGATGAGAATCTAAGTTGAACACCACCACCTGTTGTACCTGTAAACACATTGGTGTAGGTTGCAGTCTTGCCAGAGAAGTTTATGGTTGCAGTCTCATTACCGTCGCAATTAACAGTTTCACCATTCTTTGTATATGGTGCATTGCAGTGGAAGATGATCTTTGCAATTTCTTTTGTACCCTTTACGATAATCTTGTTATTCTTGTAAACGCGAACTGCAGTTCCTGAAGTGTAGTATTTTGAACCATTTTTCTCACCATTAGCATCAAAGGTGATAGTTGTTCCATCAGACAACTTTATAGTTGTCATGTCTGTCTGATTTTCGTAGTTCTGTGCAGTGAAGTCAAAAGACACGCTTTCACCAGCAGTTGCATTGCTGTTTTCAAGCGTAAGAGTTCTGTGGTCGTCGGCAAATGTTATCTTGCCATTGCCTGTATCAGGAGTATCTGGCTTTGGAGTAACTTCCCCGCCAGTGCCTTCGCCTTCTATCTTGACGATAGTGCTGTTCTTGTCAATCTCCATAATATCAGTACCATTCTTGTTGAATGCCTTGATGATACCCTTGATAGTTACCTTCTGTCCAACCTTCAAATCATCCTTAGATGTGAAGTCTGCACCATTCAAGCCCTTACCAGAATAAACCTGCATGTCCTTGCTCTTACCATCGTCAGAGATGTAGTAAGAAAGGCTCTTGTATTGATCACTGTAAAAATAAACATCAGAAACGATACCTGTCACGTAAACCTCGCTGGTAGGAGCGCCTGCCTTGATGGCTGCGATAGCTTCTGCTACGGTGTATGGATCGCTCTCTGAACCCTTTCCAGTGGTAGGAGTGTCAGGAGTGGTAGCTCCTCCTTCGCCATTAAGAGAAACAATGTAGTTGCCAGTCTGAAACTCTTTGGTTCCACTGAATACGATAAGGTTACCGCAGATAACCACTTCATCGCCCGCCTTGAGAGCGTCTGCGCCAGAGAACTTGGTGCGGTTAGGGCCGGCATAACCATTGTAAACTTTGAACTGGTTGGTAGAAGTACCGTCGTCTGAAATGTAATATATCATGCTACCATAGCTTGCATCAAATTTTTCGATTGATACCACCTTACCCTTAACGTATTTCAACTCAGATTCGCTTCCGCCATCCTCGATGTACTTTACTGCACCAGCCACATTGAATGGGTCTGCGGCAGTACCTGTACCTGCAGGCTGAACTTCTGGAGTCTCATCCTCTGTAGGCATATTGTAAGGAGCTGGAACGTCCTCGCAGCTGCTGAATGTTATGGCTGCCATAGCCAAGAACAAGCATGAATAAATGAACTTTTTCATATTGATTATTCTTTTTATAGTTTTCTACTTGAGTTAGTTTTATTTGATGGAAACGATATAGTTTCCACTGTTGATTTCCGGTGTTACACCATTGTAGAGTAAGAGCTTGCCGCAGATGACAACTTTCTTTCCCTTCTTGATCAAGTCCTTGTTGGCATCGGTGTACTTATCCTTGTTGAGATAGTAGTTGCGGAATACCTTGATGGTCTTGGCAGGATTGCCAGTTCCGTCAGCATTCATACCCTTGCCGTCTACAGAGATGTAGAAATCAGCATTACCATACTGTACACTTACACTTGGCTCAGAACAGATGATACCTTCGGTATAAACATTGGTCTCGGTAGTCTTTCCGTCGTTAATCAACTGGATGGCTTCCGCTACGGTGTATGGACACTGTTCTGTTCCCTTGGCTACCTTCACGTCGTCTGCAGTACGGATAAGAATCTGCCATGTATCGTTCTTGCTTCCTGCATAACGTGTGAAGATACCAGTAACGTTCTGTGGACCTTCTGGCAGGAGAGCATTAGCAAACTTGGCGTAGGCAGAAGTGCGAATCACCAGGTTGTTGGTGCTGATGCCAGAGAAGCCGCGGTTTACGCAGTTGGCGTTGTCTTTGTCTGCCGCAGCGGCAAATACCTTCTTGCCTGCATCGGCGAAGGTTACGCCCTCTATTCTCATCAACTTGCCTGAGCAAGACTTCAGATAGTCGGCATCCTTGATCTTGGTCTGGTCGAATACCTCAACCATTGCCTCAGCCTTGGCCTCGTCGGCCTCGCCGATAATCTTGTAGTGCTTCTCCCATACGTAGCGGTCTACCTTACCGATAGACTGTGAGCCCTTGTTGGTATTGGTATAGACACCGCCCAACTCTGCCTGCTTGCCGTAGCCACCGATGTAGAGGCCCTTGCAGTCGATAAGCACTTGCTGACCTACAGGCAGTTCGCCATAGAGTCCGCTCTTGCCGATGCAAACCAAGATACCGCCCGTCTTGTCCTGCAGGCAAACCTGATTGTAGAGGTTGCCTCCGAGGTCGTTACCTGTGACGATACCCAATATCTTGATGTCCTCGTCCACCTGCTTGTACAGGCCGCGTTCTATCTGTGTGGCATATTTCTCCTTCAGTTCGGAGATGGTGATGACATTGGTAGCCTCCAGTTTGTTGTTGCCGATGGCAGGGCCGGTATAATCCTTTTCTCCCACGGAATCAGCATAACCGTCGCCCATGCATGAAGCCAAGAGCAGGGCAGCAAATGCCATTGCGATATATTTTAACTTTTTCATATCTTTCTCTTCTTTTAGAATCTGTATGATACCTGGAACATTCCGTTGGTTCCGAATACGTAATACTTCTTAGGGTTCTTAGAGAACTTGTAGACGCGATCCTTGGCCTCGTTTTCCTTGTTGAGGGTATAGTCGCTTCGGCTCTGCTCGTAACCACCTGAAACAATCTTGCGGTTGTTGAGGATGTTGGTTACCATGAGGTTGAAGTTCAGACTACCGTGCTTGAGGCGGATACTCTTGCCGATGCTTCCGTCTACCATCCATCCGCCGTGTCCCTTAGCCTGGTCAATAGAACCTGGGAGAGGCTCGTCGTTGAAGAGCATGTCGCGGTTCTTCAGAGAAGACTTGTAGCGATAGCTTGGTGAGTATGACAAATAGATGCGGTCGTACCAGTTGGCGTTGAGGTTGACGAACCAGCCGCTCTTATGGAAGTCGAGTGCAAGGCTACCGATAGTAAGAGGAGTTCCGCTTTCGCGCATGTCCTTAATATATGCGTAGTCCTTAACCACCTCTGCCGACTTGGAGAGCATGTAGTTCACGTTGGCATTGTTGATGTTCTTGGCGTCGCTGATGGTTCCGATGGCCTTGAAGTTAAGGAAAGAAGCCACCTTGAAGTCGAGACCTGCCTCGATACCATAGTATTCTTTCTCCAATCCTGTCATGCTGAGGTAGGTGAAAGAGTTCTCGTCATCGTTGTAGAAGTTCTGCCACTCTGTGACGTGGTCGAGGCGGCTATAGTATGCGTTGACGTTGGCGTGTACCCAGGCATTCTGATACTGATAGCAGAACTCGCTGCTGAAGACATGCTCGTCGCCAAGGTTGAGCACGTAGTCGTTGCAGATCTCAGGAGAGATGAATGCAGCGTTGGCCATTGGTGGACGCCACTCGTAGCCTACACCAATCTTGAAGACGTGGCCCTTGCCGGCATCGAAGTTGATGCTACCCTTGGCACCGCCTTCTCCGAAACGTGCGATGCGGCTGTTGCCCTCAGAGTTGTTGGCAGCCATACCATTGCGCATATAGCCATGACGACGCATGTTGGTCTGACCGAGCTTGGCGCTGATCATGGTCTGGAAACGTCCCATCTCAGCAGTGTAGGAAGTCCAGAGCAAGCCCTTCATTACCTCTATCTTATAGTCATAACCGAACTTGTCGCCTTCGTAAACGAGAGAGCCGAGGTTGTTAGGTCCTGCTGTGTTGAGGTCGTATTGTACTCTTGGGTCGCTGGCAGGATAGGTGCCGAGCGCATAAGTGTTGATGTTGTGGAAGAAGGAAGCACCCAGCAGGTCGTCCATGGTCTGATAGTGACGGTTGCTGTTGCTGCCCAATACCAGTCCGCCTACGAGAGTAGAGCGCTTGGTAACCTTTGCCGACAGGGTGGAAGCCATGTTGAACATCAGGTTGTCGCTGTGCTTGGCCTGGATGAAGTAGAGTGCATCATGGCCCTGGTTGGCAGCCTGAGTGTTGGCATAATAGAGGCGATCCCAGTCAATCTGGCGGTTGGCCTTGCTTGCTGTCCAGTAGTTGTAAGAGTTGTACCAGCTCTGGAGTGTAGACGAGTTGTTGCCCAGCGCGTCAGCATTCCAGATGTCGTAGTAGCTGCTTGGCAGGTTCTTCCAGTAGTCTGGCTGCGGATTCTCAGCATTGGCATAGTTGAGCTTGGTGCTCTTATACATAGAGTACTTGCCAAAGACAGAGGTGGTGAGCTTCATCTTATCGTTGATATTCCAGTCCCATGTGGCGATAGCTGATGGCGCAAAGTCGTTCACAACGCGTGAGTTGCGCTTGTGGCCATTGTAGTAGCCCCAGTATGGGTTGTAATAGTAGTCGTTGGCGAGCCAGTAAGTCTCGTCGGTTGCTGCTCCCTGTGTAGAGCGCTCTGTAGGATTGCCCCATGTGGTGAAGCTCAGGGAGTGACCGTTGTCCCACTTCTTCTGCACACCGAAGTAGTAAGACAGCGCATTGTAGAAGGTTCCCTCTACATAACCGCGGTTTGCCCAACGATAGGTAAGACCCGCTGAGATGGCCCATCCCTTGTCGTTGAATCCACTGCTATAGGTATAAAGACCACGAAGCGTGTAGTTGCGGTTGGCAACTCCCACAGAAGCATAGTGGCCTGTCTGCATGCTTCCGGCACGGAAGTCATAGTTGTTGCTGCCTCCCATACCTGTCATGGAGTAGTTGTTGCCCTCGAAAGGCAAGGCAAAGTCAACGTTTCTTGAGAATCGGTTCAGACCTCCGATGTTAGAGAAGCGGAACTGACCAGACTCCATGTCGTTCATGGGAGCACCATTGATGTACACATCATTGTACTTCTGATTGAAGGCACGATAACGGAAACGCACTGGCGAGAACAGGTAGCCTGCCTCTGATGCGTAAACATTTGAGTTAGAATTCAGAATGGTGACGTTCTGTGACATATCGTCATCCTCACCCAACTGTGCTTCGGTGAATGTGAATGCATTCTCGTCCAATCCATTTGCTATCTTCTGCTCGGTGGCGTTCTGAGCGAAGAGCAATGGGCTGTAGCAGAGAGCAATCATTGCTAATTTTACCTTTTGTTGCATAGTCAATTGTTTAATTAATATAATGTGAGTGCAAAGTAAATAAATAAATTTTAAAAAAGAAAGTTTTTTTGATTAAAATTTCATTAAAAATTCACTTTTTCCACTTTTCTTACTGATAATTACAATTTAATAGCTACTTTTGCAGTAAACAATTTTTAAAACTATAAATAATGAAACGACATTTGCTATTCTTGGCGGCTCTTTTGATAGTCAATTTGGCTGCCTCTGCCCAGAAGAAGTTCTCGGTTTACGCCGTAGGTTTTTACAATCAGGAGAATCTCTTCGATACCTGTCACGATGAGGGAAAGAAAGATTACGAGTATTTGCCCAACAAGGGATGGAACGGCATGAAGTACACCAATAAGTTGCGTAATATGTCGAAGGCTTTGGCGGATATGGGAACAGACGTGCTTCCTAATGTGGGGTGTGCCTTCATCGGACTTTCCGAGGTGGAGAACCATAAGGTGCTTGATGCCTTGGTAGACCAGGCACCTCTTAAGGCCCGCAATATGAAATATGTACATATCGAGGGTCCCGACCGTCGAGGCATCGACTGTGCGCTGCTCTATAATCCTTCGCTCTTCAGTGTGAAGAATGTGAAGCTGTTACCTTATGTGCAGGAGTTGGCAAAGGACAGCGCCTTCTTCACCCGTGGCTTCCTCACCGTAAGAGGAGAAATGGCTGGTGATGATGTGGCGGTAATCGTATGCCACTGGCCAAGCCGTTTCTCTGGTCCTTTCTATCGTGAGTCGGCTGCGCGACAGGTGAAGGTGATCAAGGACAGTCTGCTGAATGTGAACCAAGAGATGAAAATCTTTGTGATGGGCGATATGAACGACGACCCAGTGAACAAGAGCATGCACGTCTATCTGCAGGCTAAGCCCGAAATCAGTCAGGTGGGAGCTGGCGAAATGTACAACCCCTGGTACAACGTTCTGGCAAAGGAAGGCAAGGGCACCTTATTCTATAGTGGCAACTGGAACCTCTTCGACCAGATAGTGATTACTCCTAATCTGCTCAACAAGGACGCCAAGAAGAAGGACTACTCTTCGCTGAAATACTGGAAGAGCCATATCTTCCGTCGCGATTACCTCATCCAGCAGGAAGGTCAGTACAAGGGAGCTCCGCTGCGTACCACAGCAGGCGGACGCTGGCTCAATGGCTACAGCGACCACTTGCCTGTAGTGATGTATCTCGTGAAGGAGAAGAAGTAACTTTTTAAAGGTAAAAAAGTAAAAAAGGAAAAAGGTAAAAAAGTAAAAAGGTAAAAAATGATAGAAAATCATCCTTTTGAGCCGTGGCTGCCATCGAATGCCCATCTGCTGATGCTCGGCACTTTCCCGCCTTCGCCCAAGCGCTGGTGCATTCCTTGGTATTATCCTAACTATCAGAACGATATGTGGCGCATCTTCGGGCTTATCTTCTTCGGAGATAAACTTCATTTTGTCGATGCAGAGAACAAACGCTATCGTGAGGCAGAACTGAAGAGTTTTCTGCAGGAGAAAGGTGTGGCTATCTACGACACGGCTCAGAAGGTGATACGTACCAAGAATACGGCTTCAGACAAAGACCTACAGGTGGTGGAACCCTCCGACCTTGATGGTATGCTCAGAGCATTGCCCCAATGCAGGGCAGTACTAACGGCTGGACAGTTGGCTACCCGCATCTTCTCCGAGCATTACGGCATAACAGCCACTCCGCCTATGGGAGGCTATGTGGAGTTCGGTTTCGATGGACGTGTTCTCAGACTCTATCGCATGCCGAGCAGTAGTAGGGCTTATCCCTTAGCCGTGGAAAAGAAGGCTGAATATTATCGCAAAATGTTCGAAGATGTGCTCTAAATGTATGTGCTACCAAAGAATAGCTCTTTTAACTTCTATAACTTCAGAACCTGATAAAGTTCAATAAAAATTAAAACTATGGATAAAGACAAAATAACCATCATCGGTATAGCCGGAGGAACCGGCTCGGGCAAAACCACGGTAGTGAGAAAAATTGTTGAGGCTTTGCCTCCTCACTTTGTGGCTGTAGTGCCTCTTGACTCTTACTATAACGACACAACGGGCATGACAGACGAAGAGCGTCATGCCATCAACTTCGACCATCCTGATGCTTTCGACTGGAAGTTGTTGCACAAGCAACTCAACGATTTGCGTAACGGAAAGGCTATCGAGCAGCCGACCTACAGTTACCTCAAGTGTAACCGTGAGGCAGAGACGATACATGTAGAGCCCAAGCCTGTCATTATCATAGAGGGTATTATGACGCTGCTCAACAAGAAGTTACGCGATTTGATGGATTTAAAGGTTTTTGTGGATGCCGATCCCGACGAGCGGCTGATCAGAAACATTCAGCGCGATACTATCGACCGCGGACGTACGGTCTCTATGGTGGTAGACCGCTATCTGAAAGTGCTCAAGCCCATGCACGAGCAGTTTATTGAACCTACCAAGCGCTATGCCGACATTATTATTCCTGAGGGAGGCGAGAATGTGAAGGGTATCAATATTCTTTGCCGCTATGTGGAAGGTTTGGTGAAAGAAATAGAAGCTTAGTAATTTGTCTGTATTTTTATGCTGTATATTCATATGGTTATAGCCAAAAAAACGTTTCCCAGTTAGGTTTTTTAATCCGCCTAACTGGGAAAATATTTTTTCCTAACTATGAAATTTTTTTTTCATAGTTAACTAAGCTATGGCTGTGAATATTTATGCAAAAGTATTCTTGCTGTCTTATTCTTGTTTTACAGCAAGAAATATAACGTGCAGCTAATAATAAACTCCGCTTTAGCGACTGAGAAAGCGGAGTTTACCAAATTATTTCGAGCTGTACGATTGAAACACCCTAAAAGGAAAAAACTCTTAGAAGCCACACGCCCTGAAAGGGCAGAAGCTCTTAGCCCAGGGCAACGCCCTGGGCTAAGAGCTTCTGCCCTTTCAGGGCGTATTGGTAATTTCAACCATACAGGTCGAACTGTTTCCCTATGCCGTAGAATTGCTATTCGCAGGGCACAATTGTGCCATAAGTAGGCATTTTGGTGGAATCCGTATTAAAAATAATTGAACACGAAGATAACTGGAGTTTTATCGCTTTGCGCCTCCTGAATCAGCATGATTACGAACTAAAAATAGTCGGTAAAAAACAAAGTGTGCAAAGATACAAAATACAATTTAGGGGAATGTCGAAGAGTGTTGCAGACTGTCGTTAAGTACATGACCTAAAGAAGCGCTTCCTTAGATCCTAAAGAAGCGCTTCGTTACACCTTAAGGAAGCGCTTCTTTAACACCTAATAAAGCGCTTCGTTAAGTCTCATAGAAGCGCATCATCAGAATGGATGCCTGCGCTTCCTTAAAATTGCCTTATTTTATTACTACTTTCTTCTTGCCGATGATGTAGATTCCCTTCGTCAATTTGCTTGCATCATTGCCGAGGTAACGGCCATCGAGGGAGAAAATCTGCTTTGTAGTCATATCTGTTTCATCTACAGAAGGGAGCTGGATGGCGCTGATATTATCAAGATAGTCGAAGGTGATGACTCCATTTTCTTCCTTGATATTATAGATAGGCTTCTCTAAGGTGCTGTTGTTGAGTGTGACACTCAAAAGTTCAGTCCTTTTTGTTGTACCTGGGAATGGGTCTGCTTGAAGGCTGGCCTTGTATTCTGCATCTGTCCATTGTTTGCCATCGCCATGGTTGTAGTCAGAGATTACATAACCATCAGCTGGAACAATCATGACTTTTGGTTTTCCTATGTTGTTATTGGGATTGTCAAAAAGGTTGACATCTTTAGTGCCATAGTCAATTCGCCAAATCAGCATACCTGTGTTGTAAACATTTGCAATCCCATTCCACCATCCGCCTTTTTGGATATTTTGGATAAGAAGGTATTCGTCATTTTCTCCATTAATCTTGTAAGCAGTTCTCTCTTTATAGTAGGAATTTAATTTAACCTGTTTGGCTTCATCTCCTAATTCTACAGGTGTAGCCCATCCCATGGCATCCATTTCCCAAGGAGAATAAGGAGTAGGGCAGTAGCCGCCATTAAAAGTATATTCTCCTCCATCCATCAAATCCCACATTTCTGGGTTTTGGTTGTCTACTTTTGATGCGTCAACAGTAGGGTAAAGGTCGGGCAGACCGAGCGTGTGAGAGAATTCATGGCAGAACAGTCCGATTCCGCTAAGTAAGAAACCGTTCTTTTGGTTCAATTCCCGTCCAAAGTTGAGTTCTGCATGAACTCCAAATCTGCAGACCTTTTTGCCGTCATAGGTTCCGAAACTGTCATTACCAGGTCCAGACTTTGGCCAAATGTCATTTGGATTGCCCGACATGCTGGCAGGATAGCCTGCGTATATGATATACACGAGATCTACCATTCCGTCACCGTCTGCATCATATCGTGAAAAGTCAACATCTTTATCGGCTGCTTTACAGGCATCGCTGACAAGGGCATAGGTGTTGTCTTTGTCACCTTTTCCATAGTAAAGAGAAGTATGATTGAGTTTATAAGGACCTACGACATCAAACTGTGGAGTGTATGTGCCCTTACTCATGTCGTAAAAATAGTCTGTTACACTTCCTTTGTTGCGTAAATAATCATTTTTGTAAGAGCCTGTATAAGCTTCATATCCATCGGGCAAGGCATCCTCAGCCTTTCCTTTGAGGAAGTGCTCAAAAACATTCTTGGCTTTCTCTCCACTTTGGAAGGGTGTGTCAGAAAACTCAACCAGAATAACCAATGCTTTTGGACTGCCACTATGTGGAAAATACTTCACTCCGCTGTTTCCTGTGCCCATCGCTTTTGCTGGTGATGCCTTTTTAATGGCATAACTTCTAAAGCGTGAAAGGTCTTGCTTTTTGATGGCTTTGATTTCTGCTGGTAGACGTTTGTTGGCATTGTGGGCAATAAAACTTGTTGCTTTCAATGTACCGGATGTGGTGGTTTCTGCAATATAGTAGTTGTTTCCTTCTTGTACAAGAAGAACTCCATCCTCTGTGGTGAGCCAATTGAAATGTTCGTCACCATATATTCTGACGTTTAATTCTGTTCCGTCGCTCTGTGTGACAGTGACAATGCCTGGGTATGCTTTTGCCGCAAAGCCACTAACGATGCCCATCAGAGCAAATGTGATGCTAAGTAAAATCTTCTTCATTTGTCTATAGAATTATTTAGTTATTATTCAAGTTTTGGTAGGTGATAGACAGTTACACCTATTTATAATAATATTGTCCTTTCTTCTGTGTCTGTCTGCCAAACTCGATGGCATGGTGTGGACAATGATGATAGCAAGAGAAACAGGTGAGGCAGTCGTCGTGGTGGAGCCATACCGGCTTCTTGCCTTTGCCTCCAGAGATGTCGCCCACAGGGCAGACGTTGGCACAGATGCCGCATTTCACGCATCGCTCTTCCACGACATGGAAACGCTTGTCGGTGATGAGCACGTGCTCGAAGAATCCTCCTACTATGTGGGTGAAGAACCAGGGAAGCGGACCTTCCGTCAGATGGCTGATGCCAGTCTTGCGTTCTCTCAGGTCTTCGCAGATGGCTTTCAACTGCTGTGCTGCCTTCTCCTTCTTGCGCTTCTCCTTCTCGGAAGGATCTACATCCATGAACGGTAAGCCCACATACGACTCAGGCATGATGAGCGAATAAGCCGAGTCGGGCTGGCTGATGCCCATTGCTTGCAACTGAAGGTTGGTTTGCAGACTTTTGTTGAGTGTGTCGATCGTTTTCCCGATGCTATCGCCTGCCGTGCATACTGCATAGCAGAAAGGTTTGCTGTCAGGAGAAATACCATCGCCGAAGGGTTTCAGTCTCAGTTGGCTGATGAACGAACGCACCAGTCTTGGCACTCTCCAGCCATGAACGGGGAAAACGAAACCAAGCCGTTCACCTTCTTTCAAGGCAAACGGCTCGATGGCTTTATCGGCTGAAAGATAGTCGGAATAGTCGGCTATGTTGATCAGTCGTTCTTGCGTGGCAGCCCCTATCTGTATGGCAGCCCAGCGTGTATTTCCTGTTCCTGAGAAATAGAATATCATTACTACTTCTTGACTTCGGTCATGACACCTTCTATATACAGACGAGTCATCTCTACAGTGCCGTTGGTACGTACGGTGATGCTCTTCTTGAAGTGGCCGGGCCATGTGCCGTCGCTTTTGTAAGTTACCTCAATCTGGCCCTTCTGACCAGGAGCTACAGGAGCCTTGGTGTACTTGGGTACGGTGCAGCCGCAGCTTGCCAATGCCTGATTGATGATAAGAGGCTTGTCGCCTACATTGGTAAATGTGAATGTAGTCTTGTGGATCTTCTCTGTTTCAGGGAATGAGCCAAAGTTGTGAGTCTGCTTGTCAAACTTGATTTGAGCCTGAGCGTTGGCGCTCAGAGCGCAGCAAACTGTCATACATATAAAGAGTACAAACTTTTTCATTTTCTTTCTTTTTTAAAAATGTAACGTTTTCTGTTCTTTTAAGTTTTGGATGCAAAATTACACATAAAGTTTAGTATGTCTCTACTTTTTTACATCTTTTAGCATCTCTTGTGGCGTATTTACCTCAGTTTAATAGCTTTTCGCCTTATTTTGGCAGATATTTCTTCAGGAATTGTCCTGTGATGCTGCCTGGGCAGGCTGCCACTTGCTGAGGTGTACCGCAGGCTACCAGGTTGCCTCCCTTGTCTCCTCCGTCGGGGCCTAAGTCTATGATATAGTCGGCACACTTGATGACATCGAGGTTGTGCTCGATAACCACCAGTGAGTGTCCGCGCTCTATCAGGGCGTTGAAGGCATGGAGCAGACGTCGGATGTCGTGGAAGTGAAGACCGGTGGTAGGCTCGTCGAAGATGAAGAGTGTGGGTTCCTGTTCCTCCTTGCCGATGAAGTAGGCGAGTTTGACACGCTGGTTCTCACCTCCCGACAGGGTGCTTGAGCTCTGACCGAGCTTGATGTAGCCCAGGCCCACTTCCTGCAGAGGCAGAAGTTTTCGTACGATGATGCGGCACTGGTCGAAGTCGTTGTCGCTATGTGCGTTTTTCTCATCGCTAAAGAACTCGATGGCTTCGTTCACTGTCATGTTGAGCACATCGTTGATGTCCTTTCCTCCATATCTCACGTCCAGTATATCGTGCTTGAAGCGTTTGCCGTGACAGGCTTCGCAGGTAAGAGTGAGGTCTGCCATAAACTGCATCTCGATGGTGACATATCCGGCACCCTTGCATTCCTCGCATCGTCCGCCTTCGGTATTAAAGGAGAAATACTGTGACGTAAAGCCCATCTGTTTAGCCAAAGGTTGGGCGGCAAAGAGCGTGCGGATGGCATCGTAGGCTTTCAGATAAGTGGCAGGATTGCTGCGTGTACTCTTGCCTATAGGGTTCTGGTCGACAAACTCGATGTGTCGGATACTCTTCCAGTCGCCTTCCAATGAGGCAAACTCGCCAGGAGCATCAGCCACGAGGTCGAGTCGGCGGCGGAGGGCAGGGTAGAGTATGCCCTTGATGAGCGACGACTTGCCCGAGCCCGACACACCTGTCACTACTGTAAAGACATTGAGAGGTATCTCGACATCAATGCCTCGCAGGTTGTTCATGCGAGCCCCTCGGATGGTGATGCTCATGTTCCATGCCCTTTGTGAGGCAGGACATTCTATCTCCTCGTCGTGGGTGAGGTAGCGTATGGTGTAGCTCTTGGGGTAGCGGTCCAACAGTTTCTGTTGGGCGGCCTTGTCGGTAGTATCGTACTCGGAGGCAGGTCCGGCATAGACCACCTCGCCACCTAAGCGTCCTGCATCGGGACCTATATCTATGAGATAGTCGGCAGCCCGCATGATTTCCTCATCGTGTTCCACGACAACCACGGTGTTGCCCAACTGTTGCAGTTCGCGAAGTACCTTGATGAGGCGGTCGGTGTCACGGCTGTGCAGTCCGATACTTGGCTCGTCGAGGATGTACACACTGCCCACGAGCGAAGAACCCAGGCTTGTGGTCAGGTTGATGCGTTGGCTCTCACCACCCGACAGACTGTTGCTGAGTCGGCCTAAGGTGAGGTAACCCAATCCTACATCGAGCAGGAACTGCAGGCGGTTGTTGATTTCGGTAAGCAGTCGTTTGCCGATGCTCTGCTCGTGTTCTGTAAGCTCCAACTTGTCGAACCAAGCCTTCAGATTGGTAATCGACATTTCCACCAGTTCGGTAATGCTTCTTCCGCCTATCTTCACATAGGTGGCTTCCTTCTTGAGTCGTGTGCCATGGCAGTCGGGACAAACCGTCTTGCCACGGAAACGGCTCAGCATCACGCGGTATTGTATTTTGTACTGGTTCTCTTTCACCATTTGGAAGAAGGCATCGATACTCACCTGCTCGTGGATGTCCTTTTTGCGGTCGCAAGGCAATCCGTGCCAGAGCATATCCTTCTGTTTCTGTGTAAGATTAAAGTAAGGCTCGAAGATTGGGAAGTCGTACTGTGCTGCACGGCGGATGAACTCTTTTTGCCACATGCCCATCTTCTCGCCACGCCAACAGACCACGCACCCATCATACACACTCATTGAGGTGTTGGGGATGACGAGTTTCTCGTCGATACCTATCACACTTCCGAAGCCCTCGCAGGTAGGACAGGCCCCTAAGGGAGAGTTGAAGGCAAACATATTGTCGGAAGGATCTTCGAAGGTGATGCCGTCTGCCTCGAAGCGGGTAGAGAAGTCGTAGCAGATATGGCTGGGAAGGAACAGAAGGCGGCAGGCACCATCGCCCTCATAGAAGGCAGTCTCAGTAGAGTCGGTGAGTCGGCTGATGTCGCTCTTCTCCTCGCTTACCGACGAGCGGTCGATAACAAGGTAGATGTCCTGAGCTTCGGCTTTTCCGTCGAAGTCCTCGATACGTACGAACTCATCTTTCACCAAGATGCGCGAGTAACCTTCCTGCAGATACATCTCCAACTGGCGGTCAAGAGTGCGTCCTTCTGCCACATGGATAGGGGCAAGAATCACAAACTTGGTGCCAGGAGAATACTGTCGGGTGCAGGCCAGGACGTCTTCGGTGGTATGTCGCTTCACCTCCTCGCCGCTGATGGGTGAGAAGGTTCTTCCTATGCGTGCATAGAGCAGGCGCAGGTATTCGTAGATCTCGGTAGTGGTTCCTACTGTGGAGCGCGGATTGCGCGAGATGACTTTCTGCTCGATGGCAATAGCTGGCGGCAAGCCTTTGATGAAATCACATTCGGGTTTGCTCATTCTGCCCAAGAACTGGCGGGCATAGCTTGACAATGACTCTACATAGCGACGCTGGCCTTCGGCATAAAGAGTGTCGAAAGCCAATGACGACTTGCCCGAGCCCGATACGCCTGTTATGGCAACAAACTTGCCCTGAGGAATCTTGATGTCGATATTCTTCAGGTTGTTGGCCCTGGCTCCTTTGATCTCAATATATTTTTCTTTAGCCATTTAGTAACTTTTTTTATTTCCTCCTTTTTACCCTTTTTACCCTTTTACTTTTTTACCTTTTTACCTTTTTACCTTTCTACCTTTATTCATGATGGTATGGCTCACCTTTTATAATAGTGCATGCCCGATAGAGGGCTTCGGTGAAGATAAGTCTTACCATCTGATGGGAGAAGGTCATCTTGGATAGCGAAATCTTTTCGTTGGCACGGTCGTATACCGCCTGAGAGAATCCATACGGACCACCAATGACGAAGACGAGTCTTCGTGAAGTAGCCTGCTTGCGCTCTATCCACTTGGCAAACTCGATGCTGCGAAACTCCTGTCCATGTTCGTCCATCAGCACTACTGTGTCAGAAGGCTGCAACTGTTTCAGTATCAGTTCGCCTTCGCGCTCTTTCTGTTGCTGTTCACTCAGACTCTTTGTGTTTTTGAGTTCGGGAATGGTGGTGATGGTGAAAGGCATGTAATGGGTGATACGCTCGGCATAATCCTTGATGCCAGCAATGAAATGCTTGTTGATGGTTTTGCCCACCAGTATGAGTTCAGTCTTCATTTCCCGTCTTTTACTTTCGTTCTTCGTCCTTCACCTCATCCTTATAATAACCCTTTCCGATGCGCTTGGGATTTTTAGGAAACCATCCTTTCTCGCAACGTTGTTTCTGCTCGAAGAGCTCACCGATACTCCAAAGACTGGAGGCTCCCAAGACGCCATGAATAGCCGACAGAAGAACGTCCTCTATCAGAAATGCCGCAGCGATGGTGGCTAATCCCAGAACGAGAAATACCCACCAGTAGCGGGTGCCAGTGTAGTATTCGGTCTTGATGACAATAGGGTGGAAGAGTCCTATAATGAGAAATGTGCTGACGGCAATGATGATGCCTGTGAAATGTAATTCCATGTTTAATATTTTTATTGTTACTGAAAATGGTACAATCTTGTCCAAAAGATGACCAAATATATTTTAGAATGCAAAAATACAAAAAAATCTTCAAACTTACTTTTGTTTCTCGGATATTTTATATATCTTTGCAAAAAGAACTAAAATAACAATTATATAATACCATTAACTATGGCTAATAACACAGAATTAATTAAGCAGTGTGAAGAAAGAGCTCAGCAGTGGCTCACACCTTCATTCGATGAAGAAACCCGTAAGGAAGTAAAGGCAATGCTCGATGCAGAGGACAAGTCTGCTCTCGTTGATGCATTCTATCAGAACTTGGAGTTCGGTACTGGTGGTTTGCGCGGTATCATGGGCGCAGGTACCAACCGCATGAACAAGTATATCGTTGGTATGGCTACACAGGGCTTTGCTAACTACATCCTCAAGGCTTTCCCAGGTGAGGAGAACCTTTCTGTAGTGGTAGGTCACGACTGCCGTAACAACTCCCGTCTCTTCGCTGAGACCGTAGCTGCCATCTTCTCTGCCAATGGCATCAAGGCTTATCTCTTCGAGAGCCTCCGTCCTACACCAGAGATTTCTTTTGCTATCCGCGAACTCGGTGCCAAGGCTGGTGTCAACGTAACAGCTTCTCACAACCCTAAGGAGTACAACGGTTACAAGGCTTACTGGAGCGACGGTGCTCAGGTTCTGGCTCCTCATGATACAGGTATCATCGAGGAGGTAAACAAGGTTACTATCGACCAGGTGAAGTTTGAGGCTAACTGGGATAAGATCAAGATTATCGGTGGTGAGATGGATTACGACTACATGACAGCCGTTCACTCTGCTATGATTGACCAGGATGTCATCAACCGTCAGAAAGACCTCAACATCGTTTATTCAGCTATGCATGGTACAGGTCGTGTCATCGTTCCTCTCTGTCTGCGTTCTTGGGGCTTCCAGAACATCAATGTAGTTCCTGAGCAGATGGTAGTAGATGGTAACTTCCCAACAGTAGTTTCTCCAAACCCAGAGAATGCAGAGGCTATGACCCTCGGTATGAAGCTCGGTACTAAGTTGAACGCTGACCTCGTGGTAGCTACTGACCCAGATGCTGACCGCCTGGCTATCGTTTGCCGCGACGACAAGGGCGAGTGGATGATTATCAACGGTAACCAGACAGCCATGATGTTCTGCTACTACATCATCGAGAACAAGAAGAAGTTGGGCAAGTTGAAGCCAACAGACTTCCTCGTAAAGACCATCGTAACTACAGAGGTTATCGCTGAGATTGCCAAGAAGAACAACGTAGAGTTGCGCGACTGCTACACTGGCTTCAAGTGGATTGCACGCGAGATTGCTATCTCTGAGGGCAAGCAGCAGTATATCGGTGGTGGTGAGGAGAGCTTTGGTTTCTTGCCATACGACAAGGTACGCGATAAGGATGCTCCTGCTTCTATCTGTCTGATTTGCGAGATCGCTGCTTGGGCTAAGGACCAGGGTAAGACTCTCTACGACCTCTTGATGCAGATCTATGCAGAGTATGGTTTCAGCAAGGAGTTCACAGTGAATGTCGTTCGTCCTGGTAAGACTGGTGCTGACGAGATTAAGCAGATGATGGCTGATTTCCGTGCCAACCCTCCAAAGGAGTTGGGTGGCAGCAAGGTGGTTACCTGGAAAGACTATCAGACATTGGAAGAAAAGCATGCTGACGGCAGTGTGGAGAAACTCAACATGCCGACAACAAGCAATGTGTTGCAGTGGTTCTGTGATGACAATACTAAGGTAAGTGTTCGTCCTTCAGGTACAGAGCCAAAGATTAAGTTCTATATTGAGGTGAAGGATTCTACCTTCAAGTGTGCTGGTTGTTACAATCGTTGTACAGCAGCTGCTATGGAGAAGATCGAGGCTATCAAGAAGAGCTTGAACTTGGAATAGACAGGTTTTTAGTTATGGAGGTAATACCTCTATAGTATCTCTTATTTATAACTGCGGGTGACTGAGAAGTTGCCTGCAGTTCTTATTTTGTATAAAAGACTGAACTTTAGCAAGTTTAGAAGTTATCACGTTAAACCACACTCCCTTCGGTTTTGAATAGAAAAGCTTCGAAAAATGAAAGCGGCTTCGATAGTCAATAAAGCCTATTGCGTAGAACAATGAAAGCGGCTTCGTAAGCAGTTGAAGCCTATTGCATTATTCTGATATTTTGCGAAAGTTGAGTAAAAGAAATAACCCAGGGCTTTCCGCCCTGGGTTTATTGTTGTACTTTGGGTGCTTTTGCAGCTATCCCATTGTGAGGTCTTTGCTCTTTACTCAGCCTTAATCGAAAAGTTCGGCAAAGGCTTCTGCCGTCTTTCCTTCGTAAACCACCATGTCGGTAACAGGTTTGTAGCTGAAGTCGACAAAGCGAAGCAGCTGGGCTCCTACAAACTGACGGTCTTTAGAGATGCAGGTGTCCAATCGCATGTTGCCCATATCGCTCTTGCTGTACTTCTTGCCCTTGTTGCGCTGTTCCATAATGGTGTTGTTGTCGCCATTGAGCAGTTTCTCTAATTGTCCGCCTACTTCTACCGAGTATTCATTCTGGTTAACTTTGATGACACTCTGTGAAGGTTTATAGACAGCCTGAGTGAAAAGTCCGAAGCATGTTTTCTTTATTTCGATTTCTGGAAGCGCCTTCAGTTGGTCGCACATTTCCAAATGGTTGATACTTGCCATAATTTAAGTTGTTTATATATTGTCTGTTTTTTGAATTTGATATAACTCACCAGTCCTATGCCCGTCTTCGAACATAGGTAAACAGTGAGGTTGATGACTTCCCGAAAAGGAAAAACTCGTGATTCTTTTTGTACAGGCAAGTGTCAGCAAAGAAGATGCCGCAGGCAAATGACATAATATTTGCTTGCAACATCAAAATGGATAGGCGCCGATTCCTGGCGCTCGTGTCCACGGTAGGTGGTTAAAAGAAAATGATAAAAATGATTCTTGAGTGGTAGCTTGTTGGGCGTTGATGTTTCGGAAGCCCAGCATGGTATCACTCTCTGTGGTCGGGCGTTACAGATGCGATAAATATTGCTCGAATCGGTAAGTACCGCCTGTTGTTGAGGCTTATGCTCTTCTACTTTCTGCAGTCTGTCTTTAGTGACAGGCGCAGCATGGCTCTCTCCATAGCTTCCGAAAGCCATGGCAAGTACCAGTGTGATGAAAAGTAGAATGCGTCTTAGCATATATTGTTCTTTCTATTCTATACTTTATGTATAGGCACTTCGCCTACACATTATATTATATATAATCCACAAAGCCTATATCTTTTTATATATAGCTTCTTAGGGTACATTGGTTTATAGTGTGATTTCACCCGCAAGCGATTGTTGTAACTTCTCACGTACTATCTTGTTGTCGCTGTATCGGCCTTGCAGGTACATCAGCTTGGTGACAGCTGCTTCCACGGTACTGTCGCGTCCACTGATAACGTGGGCTATCTTTAGCTGGAAGCCGGCTCCGTATCTGCTCATTTCCACACTTCCCGTAAGACATTGACTGATATTGATGATGTTGACACCACGATGGGCAGCCTGGTCGAGCAGACGCATAATCCAAGGTGCCTGAGGAGCATTGCCCGAGCCATAAGTTCGCATCACAATGCCTCGTAGAGTAGGTGACTCCAGTACATGACGCACGATGGCATCCTGTATGCCTGGAAAGAGACTGAAGACGATGACGTTCGGATCGAGCTTCAGGTGTGGAACCATAGGCTTGTCATAGTCTGGCGTCAGGATGTGATGGTCGTGGAAGGAGAAGTTGATGCCCACATCGCAGAGATGGGGATGGTTGAAGGAGTCGAAGGCATGAAAACCTTCCGCATTAATCTTGATGGCTCGGTTGCCTCGCAGCAGTCTGCCATTAAAGAAGATGCATACCTCTGGAACCATAGGTCTTCCTTCCTTGTTCTTCATCGAAGCCAATTCTATAGCAGTCATGAGGTTTTCCTTTCCGTCGGTTCGCAACTCACCAATAGGCAGCTGGCTTCCTGTGAGGATGACAGGTTTGGTGAGGTTTTCCAACATAAAGGAAAGGGCTGATGCTGTATAGGCCATGGTGTCGGTTCCATGCAGGATGACAAAACCGTCATATTCTTCGTAATTATTGGCTATCAGTCCTACTAATTCTGCCCACCGCATAGGATCCATATCACTGGAGTCGATAGGTGGGTCGAATTTACGTACATCGATGTCGGCTTGTATGAGCTGGAATTCGGGCATTGAGGAAACTAAATGGTTGAAGTCAAGAGGCTCGAGAATACCAGTCTCGACATTTTTTCCCATGCCGATGGTTCCTCCTGTGTATATGATCAAAATCCGAGCTGCCGCCATATCTTGTACTTTTAATCTTTTTATTCCTTAAACTTATTGTAGGGTTATGCATTTTTTTGTTTCTACCTACTCTTTTAGTGTAGAGATAGTGAAAATAAATGTTTCCTGTCTGCAAAAATACAATAAAAAATAGTCAGAACAAAAAAAAGTTGGAAAAATATGTGCGTCGTATGCAAAAAAGCATTACTTTTGCATTTGATTTAATAAAAATACTAAGTTGTTATGGTAAAAATCACATTCCCAGACGGATCTGTTCGTGAGTATGAGCAGGGCGTAACTGGTTTACAAATCGCCGAGAGTATCTCACCGGCTCTCGCTCGCAACGTTGTATCTTGCGGTGTAAATGGTGAGACAGTAGAGTTGAACCGTCCTATCAATGAGGATGCTAATGTAGAACTCTATAAGTTTGAGGATGAGCAGGGTAAGCACACATTCTGGCATACTTCTGCACACTTGCTCGCTGAAGCTCTTAAGGAGCTTTATCCTGGTATTCAGTTTGGTTTCGGTCCAGCCGTAGAGAGCGGTTTCTTCTACGATGTGATGCCAGCTGAGGGTCAGGTGATTTCTGAGAATGACTTCGCCAAGATCGAGGCTAAGATGATGGAGCTTGCCAAGAAGAACGAGCCTGTGGTTCGTAAGGAGGTTTCTAAGGCTGATGCGCTCGCTGAGTTCAAGGCTGACGGTCAGGAATACAAGTGTGAGCACATCGAACAGGACTTGGAGGATGGCACTATCACCACATATACCCAAGGTAACTTCACCGACCTCTGCCGTGGTCCTCACTTGATGAGCACTGGTCTTATCAAGGCCGTGAAGATTACAAGTGTGGCTGGTGCTTTCTGGCGCGGTGATGCCAAGCGCGAGCAGATGACCCGTATCTACGGTATCAGCTTCCCTAAGAAGAAGATGCTCGATGAGTACTTGGTAATTCTCGAAGAGGCTAAGAAGCGTGACCACCGTAAGATTGGTAAGGAGATGGAACTCTTCATGTTCTCTGAGCGTGTAGGTAAGGGTCTTCCTATCTGGTTGCCAAAGGGCACTCAGCTCCGTCTGCGCTTGCAGGAGTTGCTCCGTTCGCTCCTGAAGCCTTATAACTATCAGGAGGTTATCTGTCCTGGTATCGGCGGCAAGAGCCTCTATGTGACATCTGGTCACTATGCTCACTATGGCAAGGATGCATTCCAGCCTATTCAGACTCCTGAGGAGGATGAGGAGTATATGCTCAAGCCAATGAACTGTCCTCACCACTGCGAAATCTACGCTCGTAAGCCTCGTTCTTACAAGGACCTTCCTTTGCGTATTGCAGAGTTCGGTACCGTGTTCCGCTATGAGAAGAGCGGTGAGCTCCATGGTTTGACTCGTGTTCGTACATTTACTCAGGATGATGCCCACATCTTCGTTCGTTCAGATCAGGTAAAGGCTGAGTTCGAGAATGTAATCGACGTAATCCTGAAGGTATTCAAGATCTTCGGTTTCGAGAACTACGAGGCGCAGATTTCACTCCACGATCCTAAGGATACCGAGAAGTACATCGGTTCTGAGGAGATTTGGGCAGAGAGCGAGAACGCTATCCGCGAGGCTTGTAAGGAGAAGGGTCTTGAGACTCGTGAGGAGGTTGGCGAGGCTGCCTTCTATGGTCCTAAGCTCGACTTTATGGTAAAGGATGCCATCGGTCGTCGCTGGCAGTTGGGTACTATCCAGGTGGATTACAACTTGCCTGAGCGCTTCAAGCTGGAATATACTGCTGAGGATAACTCAAAGAAGACTCCTGTGATGATCCACCGTGCACCATTCGGTTCATTGGAGCGTTTCACAGCCGTTCTCATCGAGCATA
>OGFF01000301.1_pt1 | contig 73067 bp, 60 predicted proteins | sample 1570751 | NCBI WGS metagenome assembly OGFF01 (sample SAMEA2581951, study PRJEB24529) | metagenome | biome: Human gut stool | place: China | collected 2011 | reverse complement strand
CTCTAATGTTTTTCTATCAATGTGCAAAATAACTGCAATAGAAATTAGCTCATCTTCTTTTTTTAATGCATATACATCGGAATCGTTCAAATACTTATGTATCATATCTTTTGAAGGATCTGCCTCTAAAAGTAAATCAATATAATCTTCTTTATTTTCTATTTTTCTAACCTGCATTCTAGGTTCTTTTGGTATCTCGTAACCATTGGTATTACTGGTTTGTATAGGATTGCGGTTATAATATCTCATCTCCTCTGAAAACACACATCCACAATATTTTTGCATATAAAGTCCTAGCTCTCTTGCCTCTGTTTGTCCCTCTTTAAAACCTGACCTAAAATCTCTATACAAAAATGTTAATCCGTATTTTTCAGCCATTTCTTCACCAATCTTTTTTAATGCTTCATGATTTTGATATGGACTTATTAGTAAAGTAGTAGAAAAAGTATCATATCCATTTTCTTTTGCATATTTAGCAGTTTGTTCAAGACGAACTCTATAACAATATTTAACACATCTATTTTCTAAATCATCAATAACATTTTTGCAAAATTCTCTTAATCCATAATTTTCATCAAAAATAGCATTTATACCTATACTTTTTGTATATTCTTTTAAAGTGTCTCTTCTTGTTTTGTATTCTATATATGGATGGATATTAGGATTAAACCAATATACCACAGGTTCAATTCCTTCTTTTCTTAAACTTTTTATACAATATACACTACAAGGAGCACAACATGTGTGTAATAATAATTTCATTATTATGCCTCTTTTCTTTCAATTTACTATATTTATATCATATTTCTTATCATTTATCAACTCCAAATATGTCAATTAATTTTGTGAAATCTCTTTATTTTTTCATTTAAAAGTGATATCATAAAAACCAAAGTTAGTAATTTATCTAGCTATTTTTTATATTTAAGGAGTTATTATGATACCAAGAGAAAAAAATCCAGATTATTTAAATTCTTTTTTAGACTATTCTATTACTATATTAAACAAATCCCCAAATTCTGTAAAAGAATATAATTACGACTTAACTAATTTCTTTAGATTTATTATGATTCATTTTAATATGACTAACGAAGAAGATCCAGAAAAAATAGATATAACAAAATTTACAAAAGATGACTTAAGAAAAATTGAATTAGAAGATATTCATGCCTATATTTCACATTTAGCTATTGATAATAGAGCAAAAGCAACAACAAGAGCAAGAAAAATATCAACATTAAGAATATTTTTTAAATATATTACTGTAAAAGAAAAAATATTAGATGTAAATCCTGCTCAAAACCTTGAAACACCAAAATTAGAAAAAAGAATGCCCAAATATCTTTCTTTAGAGCAAAGTCAAAAATTATTAAAAGTTGCTGACAATACAGATAATCGTAATTATAAAAGAGATTTTGCAATTACAACATTATTTTTAAATTGTGGAATGAGATTATCTGAATTAGTAGGTATTAACATCCGTGATATTGATTTTGATGAAAATAAAATGACTGTTATAGGAAAAGGAAATAAAGAACGTGTAATTTATTTAAATAAATCTTGTATTAATGCAATTAATGATTATTTGTCTTCAAGACCTGCTCCTTCTCTTATAAAGCGTGATTCTAAAAATTCTGATAAAGCATTATTTCTTAGTGAACAAAAAAAACGTATAAGCAATAGAACTGTTCAATTAATAATTACTAAAGAATTGGAAACAGCTGGATTAGATACAAAAAAATTATCTGTTCACAAATTAAGACATACTGCAGCAACTCTAATGTATCAATATGGTAATGTTGACATTAGAGCATTACAAGAATTACTTGGACATGAAAGTATTGCTACCACCGAAATTTATACACATGTAAGCAATGAACAAGTTAGAGATGCTATTGAAAGAAACCCATTAAACAGTAATAATTAATATTTGAAAGGAATTATTTAAATGGATCCATTATTTAAAAATACCACAAAATATACAACCAAAACTTATCAAAAATTTATTAATTTTCATAACAAAAAATTTGATTTATCAAGTACTCTTTATACAATTGTTATGTTTATACTAATAATATATTGTTTTATATATAGTATATCTCAAAAAACATTTTTACTTGCACTAGTTTTCTTTATTGCATTTATACTATACTCTATTTTAAAAATATATGTTCCTACACAAAAATATAAGAAAACAAAAAATAAATATCAAGATAAGCCTTCTTATTATACTTATATATTTTATAAAATGTATTTCACAATATCTGATAAGCCTATTTATTATTTTAAACTTCATAGAATTTTTGAAACAACAGACTGTTTTTATCTATATATTGATGATGATACTGCATTTTCTGTAAGTAAATCTGGCTTTAAACTTGGCACAGCTGAAGAATTTTCAAAATTTATTCAAAAGAAATGTTTTTTAAAATATAGAAAGCAAAAATAATTATATATTTCGACAAAAATCCTCTTGTATTCATATTATATATAAATAATATGAAAGGAGGATTTTTATTGTGCAATTAGAAGGAAAAAGAATTGGCTTTGTATTTACAGGCTCATTTTGTACATTTAGAAAAACTATTGAAGAATTAAAAAAAATTGTAAAAGCTAAAGCAAAAGTAATTCCAATTATGTCAGAACATAGTTATACAATGGATACAAAATTTGGAAATGCTATTGATTTTATAAATGAAATAGAAGATATTACAAATGAAAAAATTCTACATACAATTCAAGATGTAGAACCATTAGGTCCAAAAGATATGCTTGATGTTTTAGTTGTTGCTCCTGCAAGTGGAAATACAATGGCAAAACTTGCAAATGATATAATTGATGGTACTGCAACAATGGCTGTTAAATCTCACTTAAGACGTGAAAGACCTGTTGTTATAGGAATTTCTACTAATAATGGTCTTTCTGGTGCTGGTGAAAATATTGGCAAATTATTAAATAGGAAACATTTCTATTTCGTTCCATTTAGGCAAGATAATCCTATTACAAAACCTCGTTCTCTTGTTTTTGATTCAACTTATTTATCAAAAACTATTGAATATGCTTTAGATAATGAGCAAATTCAGCCTATTATTTTATAAGTAAAAAGAAGCGGTATTTAATACTGCTTCTTAAAACTATGTATTTTCATTCATCAACAAATATTTACCCTCATAAACTTGTTTTACACCCTCTATCTTTTCAAAATCTTTAGGTTCTACAAATCTGCTTTTTTTATTAAATTTACAAATATGTGCCTTTTCTAATACATCTGCCACAAAGAAACTACAAACATATCTATTTTTGAAACGAACAGAGATTTTAAAAAATCTTAATACAATACCAATAAAATCATATTTATATAAATCAGAATGAATTTTCATATACTTAATTATTTTTTTCAAATTTCTATATTGCTTTTTGGTAACTTCTATTTCAAATATTCTACAAGTTGTTTCATTAAATTTATTAAAAAAATCACCATCTCTATTTTCAATAACAAATCCACTGTTTATTATTGAATTTAATTCTTTTCTACCAAAGCTATATATTTTATCACATTCTGGAGTTAATGATATTGCTATATGACTATATTTATAATGTGTAAAAAGTTTTATAAGTCTTGATGGCATTGTATGTGTATGCATCTGTATAATATATATCTTATTGCTTTTCATTTGTTTATTCACCTCTTATAATACTATTTATCTTGTTACTTTTTATTACATCTTTTTAATTGTAACACAATAGACTATAATTGTCACTACATCATTTACAAAATATTAAAAATTAATTCAACTCTGAATAAATCACCATCTAATTTCAAATTAAATACACCTTTTTGAATCTCTGTTAAATTCTGTGCTATTGATATCCCAAGTCCACTTCCCTCAGTTGTTCTTGATTTATCACCTCTAACAAATCTTTGCATTAATTCTTCAGCAGATATATTAAGTTTTTCTTTTGATATATTTTTCATTTCTATATATACTTCATTTGCTTCTTTTATTATGTCAATATATACTCTTGAATTTTCTAAAGCATATTTTGAAATATTACTAAATAGATTTTCTATAATTCTATACATATATCTACTATCTGCTAAAATATATATTTCATTTTCTTTTGATTCTAGTATTACTTCTAATTTTTTAGATTCAAATTTATCTTCAAATTCTCCTATTGCTTGATTTAATAATTCCACAATATTAATTTTCTCTAAATTTAATTTTACATTTCCTGTTGAAACCTTTGATGCTTCAACTAAATCTTCGATTAACTTTTTCAATCTTTGTGATTTAGTATCTAGTATTTCTATGTATTCATTAGCTTTTTCATTTTTTATATCTTCTTTTTTTAACAAATCCACATAATTAATTATTGATGTTAATGGTGTTTTTATATCATGTGATACATTTGTTATTAGCTCTGTTTTTAATCTCTCACTTTTTATTCTATCTTGTATTGCTCTCTCAAATCCATTTGATATATCATTTATATAATCAACTGATTGGTAAAATTCTGGTAAAAATTCTTTTCTTTCTAATGCATCATTATTATTTCCTTCATACATTTCTTTTAATTTTTCTTCTATCTTATCATAATCTGCAATTGCTTTTAATAATCTAAAAACAAATATTACTACTATTACTGTTTCCAATACGGCTGTAAAAACTAAATCTTCGTGGAATATTAGTAAAATTATAATTGCAAAAACAATAGCTATTACACAATCTAATATAAATTTCTTTGTTGTCTTATCAAAAAATTTAGATGTTCCTTTAAGTTCTTTAAAAAACTTTTCTAATTTTGAAAATATTTTTCCTAACTGTTTAAATATTTTTCCTATTATTGTACTTTTCCAAAACGTTTTTGCTTTTAGTCTTCTTACAAATGTATCAAATATTATTGCAATTACAATATATATTGAAAAATATGCTGTTACTACTAAAGAAGCTTCTAAAGATATATCTGAAGGAGTTGTTCCACCAAAAGTCATAAGCATTATTATTGCAAAAATTGCTACACCTATTCCCAGTATGATTTCTAATGGTATTTTATCAAAATCTGTTGTCGAAATACCTTCTACACCATTTTTATGCCCTATTGATATACTTAAATATAATAAAATTAAAATTGTCATCATTGTTGATATTGGAACTAATACATAAATAACTGTTTGATATGGTTTTAAAATCTCAATAAATTCATTTGACAATGCTTGATTAGAATTCTCTGCAAATTTTGGAGTGTATGATGTATAAATTTGAAAATCCTCTATATGTGCTGTTATATATTCTAAATCACTAGTAGTTGATTTTCCTACAATAACACCATCTTCAGATCCAGTTTCAAGTTGTAAAAGTTCATCTGTTGGTCCAACTTCTACATTATTTCTTGTAAAATATTTATATGTAAATGATTCTTGATATTGTTTTGCTCTTTTCCTTAATATTGCTGAATTTGTTTCTACTTTTCCATTTACTATATTAAAAATTTTATTACCATCTACATTTGCTATATAATTTTTTATTGATTCTATTGTACTTACATCAGATGTTAATTCAACATTAGTAAGTGCTTTATTATTATATATTATCAAAAAATACATTCTTGGTGCATCATAATTAAATTCACCATTTGCTGAATAAAAAATATATGAATCTCCATCTTCAATATTTTTATATTCTGGATTTTTATATATCAATTTTCGTGATATGTCTGATAATCTTGTCATATATAATGACATAAATGATTCAGATTCAAAATATTTTTCTTCATCATAATATGTGGCATCTTTTACTTGAATATAAAATATTGATATTATTAATATTCCAACAAAAATTGGTAACATTATATAACTAAATAATTTTAGTATTCTACTATTTCTCATTTTATTTTTTCTCCTTATTAAAGGTTTTCTACTTTATATCCAACTCCCCATATTACTTTTAAATATTTAGGCTCTTTTGGATTTACTTCAATTTTTTCTCTTATATGTCTAATGTGTACTGCAATGATGTTTTCTGCTGCAAAACTTTCTTCTTCCCATATATTTGTATATATTTCGTCTATTGAATATACCTTTCCTTTATTTTGTGTTAAAAATTTCAAAATATTATATTCTGTTGGTGTAAGTTTTACTTCTTTACCATCTACAACAACTTTTTTTAATTCATCATCAATTGTTAAATTTCCTGCTTTTATTAGTCCTGCTTTTTCTGATAAAACATTGTTTTTTGAACATCTTCTTATAATTGCATTTACTCTTGCAATTAATTCTTCTGGATTAAATGGTTTTGTTATATAATCATCTGCTCCTATATTTAATCCATTTATTTTATCTATATCTTCTGATTTTGCTGACAATAATATTACTGGTATATCTTTGTTTTTTCTTATCTCTTCTAGTGTTTCTATTCCATCTTTTTTTGGCATCATTATATCCATTATTATTAAATTAATTTCATTTTCATTTATTTGTTTCAATGCTTCTTCACCATCATAAGCTTTATATATATTATAATTTTCTTTTCCTAAATATATTTCTATTGCTTTTACTATTTCTTTGTCATCATCTACTACTAATATGTTATACATAACTTTTTCTCCTTTATTAGCTTTTTTCTGTTTTTTCGCCATTATTATACCATATTTTGAGCAATTTCGAAATATCTGTTTTATTAATTTTTTATTAAAAAGAAAAGCAACCATTTAATTATGGCTACTTTTCTTTTAATATTAAAATTGAACTTTTTCTTGTAATTTTTTTAATTTCATATCAATTTCTTCTTTTAGCATTGCATTTATAACGATAATCTCACTTATTGATAAATCTTCTACATTTATTTTTTCATTTTTTACATCTTCATATAGTTTGAAAAATTTTTCTTTGTTCATTTTTTCTATTTCATTAGTATTCTCTTCTTTTGCTACATTTTCTATATTATCTTTTTCATTTATATTTTCAACTTCTTTTGGTTCAACCTCTTTACTATCTACTTTTTTATGAAAAATAGATTTAAAAAAACTTATTATTTTATCAAATATTGAATCTTTTTTCTTTACAATCAAACTTTTATTAGTCATTATATTTTCTCCTTTATCTTTCATCATCTGTGTTTGATAAACTTCCTTTTGGATTTGGTGGTGCAATTCTATCTATATTTTTCTTTCTTATATCTACTTCACTATATTTCTTTTTTATTTCTTCAACTTCTTTTTCATCTACTTTAGCTTTTTTTAATTTTTCATCAAGCATCTTATTAAGTGCTACAAGAGCTTTATTTAATGAAATCGATTCTCTTCTTAAATCGGCTTCTAGTCTTGGTGAAAATTTTACAAATCTTTCTATTAAATCTGGGTTAGTCATTGATAATTTTACAACTTCTTCTTTCATTTTTTTAGTTTCTTCACATTCTGAAGCAATTGCTGACAATGTATATGCTTCTGCCATTTTTTCATCTATAACAGCTTTAATTTCTTTAATAGATATTCTGTATTTTTTGCTTATTCCATCTAAGAATTTTCCTAAATTCTTTTCACCAGATTTTATATAATTAAATATAAGTTCCTGTTCTTTGATGTATTCCACTTGCTCTAAATAAGTCAAAATTCCAAATGCTTTCTCCAGAATAATATCTAGATTTTCCATTAAAAAGGTGTGCATCCAAACCATCTTCATCTCTTGTTTCAACATTTCTAGAATATTTTCCATTTTCAAGTTCCTTATGCCACATATTGGCTCTATCAAATCCTCTTCTATTAATTCCATCATGATTATATCCTAATTTATCATAAGTTGTTCTTGTGAATTTATTTTTCCATTCCCCATTTTCATCTTTATAGAAACCTCTTTGATCAAATGCTTCTCTCGTTGTTCTATGAAGCCCTGCTCTATCAAATCCATATCTATCATAACCATTATCATCATAGCCATCAGCATAACAACCATATTCGTCTTTTCCGTCTTTAGAAAATTCTGTACCAGTATATATGTTTTTTCCAATAAAACTTTCTGGAAATTTATATTGAGAGTTTGCCATTACAAAACCATCTTTATCAACAACGTCTTCTGGCAACTCTTCTACTTTAATATCCAAAATTCCAAGATCAAATAAAACTTTAAAATCCTGTTCATTTAACTCCTTAAGAATCTTACTACTATTTTTAGGTCTTTTCCAAAAAACATCTCTAAAATGTTCTAATTCTTTGCCAATTTCATATTCTTTACTAAAATTAAAATGTCGTCCAGTTTTTTCATATATTTCTTTTAGAATCTCTTCTGCATTTATCGAAATATTATCAAAAAAATCTTTATTTAAAACTGTATCAGTATTAATTTGAATCCCATTTTTATTCAAAACTTCTGTAATATCTCTAAAACGTTCAAATCTACCTTTTGTATTTTTAGTATTTGACGTATATGTTTTACTTGTCTTTTTAACTCCTGTTCTTTTTGCTTTTTTTACTTCTTGTAGTGAATCAATTGATTTTTCTGTTCCATCGTTATATTTTACCAAAAGATTCATACATGAAGTCTTACCTGTTTCATCTTTATTAAAAGATATGCCTCCTTTGGCTATTTGATTTCTTTTTTCAAACATTTGATATAGATTAAGAAATTCATTCATTTCTTTTGGAAGCTCATAGAATGTTTGCTTTCCATCACTCATTTCCAAAAATCGTGTATAATTTCTAACAAAGTTTGCTCCAAAATCATAAACTTTAGGAATTTTTGTTTTTTCTGGATGCTCTGGATCAAGAGAAGTTATACATCTTCCAAGTTTTTGTAATAAATTTATACTTGGTCCATTTTTTTCACTATTATTCCTTTCTGAACCTGTTTGTTTAAACATAAATTCAGAATTAACTCCATCTGCATGAACACCTTCATCTAGCATTTTATATGTAACTAAAGCTGCATATATGTTTTTTCCATCTTCTCTGCCGTATTTATTAAATTCTTCCAGAGTTTTTCTATTTTGAGAATTATCAAATTTTGAATGATATCCTTCTACAAAAACATTTTCTTCTCCAACACTACTTTTTACTAATTCTCTAACCTTTTTCTTGTATTCTTCAATAAAATCTTCTGTTTCTATTCCCTGAGGAGTTTCTGGAATAAAAACTGCTGTTTTATCACCTAATTTTATATTTCTAGCCATTATTTCTTGAATTTTTTCTTTTTTTATTTTATTCCATTCTTCCTCACTATATTCCTCATATGTTTCAAGAATCTCTCCCGCTTTTCTTATATACTTAGCTTTTCCAATAATGACATTCATTGTTCTATAGATTGTTTCTAAATTATTTCTTTTGGTTTGAGCTTGTACACTATGGGTTTTCCTTTCATTTCTTTCTGCTTCAAAATATGCTTCTTCCACTTTTTTATACTCATCAGATTCATCTAATGTACATGGAAAGAAAAGTATTTCTGGTTTAACAACTAAACCATCTTCAATTGCTTCTAATAAATTAAGATTTTTAGCTATGTATTTATTTGAAGATATTTCTTGATCAGAATATCCTGTTTCACGCGCAATTTCTTCCATTACATTTTTTAAATCTGCATCTCTCTCTGGAGTAGCTGTAATATTTAAAAATTTTGCTTTTGAGTGTGTTCGAACAAAACTCTTAATTTTCTTTCCAAATGTTTCTGCTGCTCCTCTATGAGCTTCATCAAATATACAAAAATCTGCATCAACATCTTCTAAATATTCATCATTTTCTTTACTTAGCTTATCTCCATTTTCCCTTGACTTCATGCTTTGATAACATTTCACTTTTAAATTTGGAAAAGCTTTCTTTACTTTTGCTTCTACTGATAAACCTTTATATTCAGGTCTATCACCTATCATATATTCACTAATTCTTTCTAACGTCTGTTGAACAATCCCATCATTAGGAGCAAAATAAAATATAGATGTTTCTGATATAACACCTTCTTTATCACTTGGTTTCATTTCTCTTGCCATAGCATCAAGTGCAACATAAGTTTTTCCACCACCAGTTGGCAATAATACTGTAGCAGATCTTTTTCCTTCATTAAATAATTCGTACATATTATCTATTGCTTCTTGTTGATAATCACGCAATTTTATTTTTTCAAATTCTATTCCCATTATTTCCTCCGTTTTTTATTACTGATATTTCATACACATATCAATATTTTACTTCTGTTTTCTATAAATTTAAAACTTTAAATTTATTATATATTATTAAAAAATTTTTTTCAATAGAATTATGTTTTTTTATATAATAAAAAAAGTGACATGTAAGATGTTTTTTCATCTACATACCACTTCTTGACAAATTTCTTATATCATATTCACATAATCCGTCATTTTTTCAACACTCTTTACATAAATTTTATTTATTCCACATCATGTCTTGCTAAAATTCTAGCAGGTCTTTTTCTTAGAATTTTAAATAATGGTAATAATCCAACTAATATATTAACTCCAAATATAATTAAAACGCTTAAACCTATTGTTTGAAAATTAACAATAAACAATCTTGAGGCTGATTGAATTTTAGTAATTGATGCCAATATATATGTCATGAGTGCAATTCCTGGTACACTTCCAAATACAGTGATAGCAATAATTTCGCCTAAAAACATTCTATATATATCTGATTTTTTTACTCCAATTGCTCTAAATACTCCAATTTCTTTTATTCTTGATAAGAATGATGCTCTCATCATCAAATATATTTCAACTAGTGATATTGCAAGTATTATAGATGCAAGTATTATTGCACTTTTTACCGAATCTTTTTTATATTCTAGATAATCACTTCTATCTTTTTCATATCTATCAATAATATTCAATCTATACTCATCTTTAAATTTATTCATAACTTGTGATTTATCTTTTGCATATATTGTCATTGAATTTTGCTTATTAATTACATTATATTTTACTGTATTATTATTTACAAGATATGCCTGTAAATCTGCTTGACTATCATAATATCCAACAACTACAAGTTCTTCTCCATTTACTTGTGCTTTTATTGGTTTATTTAATTTCATAGTATCTTTATTAATTTGATTTACTATAACTTCATAATCATTTTCTGGTAATCTTCCTTTTGTTAATGTAATATCATCTAAAAACAAATTATAATCCATTACTTCACTATCTGTTGTTTCTTCTTTATAAACACTAGTAAACCAATCATTTACATTATTTGCCCCTGTGGCATTTGCAATTATATTCACAAACATTGATTTATTAACAAATATAGACTCTGCTTCTGTATCTACAATTCCTACTATTTTAAAATCTTTTAAGTTTTTGATAGTTAAACTTCTTCCTAGCAAATCTTCATCTGTTTTTATTCCTAAACTTCCTGCCATTCCCATATCTGATGTAACAGATTGTACTACTCTTTTATCTACTACAATTTCATACTCATTTTCTGGCATTCTACCTTTTATTAAATTATCTGCTGTTATTGTGTCTATACCTACTAAATATCCATTAACCATTGCAGGACGTGTTGCTGTCTGATAATAATCTTTATTATTTAATGTAAATATAACTCCTCCGCTTCCAGGCAATATGTAATCAATTCCAGACTCTTGCTCATATTTTAGAAAATCATCAACACTTATTGTAGTGTTTTCAACCTGTAAATAATTTCTATCTATTTGCATAAAATCTATATCTCTTACATCTAATGCACCATATATACTACATATTGCGTATACTACAAACATACTTGATGCAAAAAATCCTAATAATAATAATTTTTTTAGTATAGTATAATTTGAAATTCTTTTAAAACCTGTAATTATTGATTTCACTATTCCATAAATTGATTTATATTTTGCTTTATATTTTTTATCAGATATATTTTCCAAATTATATTTTTCTTCATCATAAATGCTTTTATCGATCTTTTTATAATGATCATCTACTAATTCTATTGATGAATTTTCATCAACAACTTCTACCTTGTTTTCTGATTGGATATAGATATTTCCATCTTTTATTGCTAATTTTATATTAATCTTATCTTGCTTGTTATCAGAATATATATTTACATTAATATCATCTTTATCGATATTATTAATATTTTCGAAATCTTTTAAATATAATTTGTTATCTAATCTATATTCTAATGATTCTTTTGGCTCATTTTCATAATCTTTAACAATTTTTCCATCTTGAAGTTCTATAATTCTTGAAGCATAAAAATTAGCTAAATCAACTTCATGTGTTACAAGAATTACTAATTTTTCTTTTGAAATTGCTTTTATTATATTCATTACTTGTAAAGAATTTTTACTATCTAAGTTACCAGTTGGTTCATCTGCAATTACTATACTTGGATTTTTTACAAGTGCTCTTGCAATTGCTACTCTTTGCTTTTCTCCACCTGATAACATTTTAGCAGGTCTATTTCTATATCTGTACATTTTTACTGCTTCAAGAACATAATTTACTCTTTTTTGTATTTCTTTCTTATTTTTTATTCCTATCATTTTTAATGATAGTGCAACATTATCATATACAGACATATTTTCTAACAATTTATAATCTTGAAATATATATCCCATATTTAGATTTCTTATTTTATCAACTGTATAAGCTCTTTTATGTGTTATTTTTTTACCATTTATATATATTTTTCCACTATTAACTTTATCAAGTCCACCTATTGCATTTAATAATGTGGTTTTTCCACTTCCTGAACTCCCTAAAATTGCAACTAATCCATTATCACCTAATTCAAGAGATGTATTATTTATGATATGCATTTGATTTCTTTTTCTTCTATTAAAATATTTATTTACTTTTACTAATTTTATCATAATATTACACCTCCTCATTATATCTGTTCATTGCAGAACTTTTAAATATTTTCTTTGCAAATTTTCTTGCTATTAATTGTGTTACTACAAACAAAATTAAATACATTAAAATACATTCATTTAATGTTATATATTTTATTAGGTTTGCAATAAATTCGATTTTTATAATATCTTGTTTTACTAGATATCCAAAGGTTAATACCATTAAATATGATAATGTTGAATTTATAAATAATTCAATATTTAATATTTTCCTTGTACTCTTAGATGTTGCTCCTAACATTCTTAAAGTTGTATAATATATATTTCTTGATTTTAAAATAATACTTATTATTAAATATGATATGAAAAATACCACTATTATTACAAATATTGTTACTACTACTTTAAATATTTTTACAATCTGGCTTTCATTTTCATATTCCACTTTAAAGTCTGTAGCCTTTTTAGGTTTTAATCCCAAATTTTCCAATTCACTCATTGTTTGTTCTATTATACTTGCATCTTTTACATATACACTTGATTGATATGATGGCTTATCATATAATGAGTTGTAATCATCAGGATTTATAATTATTGCATTTTGATAATAACTATAATCTGTATATCCTGTTAACTTCTTTAGATTTGACTTTGTAAATGTTTTTGTAATTGTTAAATCAATATTATCTTCATAATAAATATTGCTTACACTTATATTTATATTTTGATTTATTATTTTATTATTTTTAAACTGATATTTTAAATCATCATTTACAATTGCTGTACCTGGCTCAACATTTTCGCTTGTTTCAATATTATATTGTACATATTTATCACTTAATAATGTTTTCATATCACTATATTGATTATGCACATAAGATCTTACTACTTTTTTAACTTCATTTGATACATAAAAAGTTCTATCATATATAGTATTGTTTTCATTATATTGAATTCCAACTATTTTTACTGTTTTTATTGTATCTCCTTCTCTATATGATTTTTGTAACGAAAATTCACTATTTAATGTTTCATCTAACATTTGTGTTATAGTATAGTCATCTTTATTTGCTTTTAAGATAATTTCGTCATCATTTTCTGGCATTCTTCCTATATCTAGATTTCCTTTAAAATTATTTATATCTTTTATATATCCATAAGTATTTAGCGTATCATTTCTTAATAAAAATTCTGTATCTAATGAAATATCATCTTCTACTATATAGTCTATATTTGATAATTGTTTTATTTTACTATAATCATCTTCTGTAAATGGTTCTCTATTTTGTTTATTTATTAATATTCTTTCTTTTGAAATATCTCTTAAATTTGCACTATATCCACTACTTTCTTCTGTTGAATGTTCTACTAATTTAAATGCTGAATATTCAGCTAAAAATGCAACACTCATAAATGTAAATACTATAAATAATAATATAAATTTTGAGAATATATTAAATGTATTTCTAATTCCTAATCTATATTGATTTGGAATTGTTATATTTTTCCCACTTGCTTGTGTTATTTTTGAATCTTCATTTATATTTTTTATTTCAGTGTTTTGTATCATTCTTCCATCATGCATTTTTATTATTCTTGTTGCATATTTTTCAACTTGTTCTATATTATGTGTTACAATAACTACTAATTTGTCTTTTGCTACATTTTTTAATAATTCTATAATTTCATATGCTGACTTTGTATCTAAATTTCCAGTTGGCTCATCTGCAACAATTATTGGTGTGTCTTTAACAATTGCTCTTGCTATTGCTACTCTTTGTTTTTGCCCTCCTGATAATTTTGACACTTTTGTATTTTTAAATTTTGTAAGTCCTACTTTATCAATTATATCAAGTACTTTTTTCTTAATTTGTCTTCTTTTATATCCATTTAACAGTAATACTAGTTCTACATTTTGGTATACTGTATAACTATTAATTAAATTGAAACTTTGAAAAATATTTGCTATATATTTTTTTCTATATTCTTCAAAGTCTTTTTCAGTATAATGGCTTGTTTCTTTGCCATTTATATACATTTCTCCTTCTTCATAACTGTCAATTCCTGATATTACATTTAAAAGTGTACTTTTCCCACTTCCAGATTCTCCTGTTATTACTACAAATTCACCTATGTTTAATTCTAAATTTACTTTTGATATTCCTGTTGCTACAATTCCATTTGTGTAATAAATTTTTGATACATTTTCTAATTTTAACATATGTATTTCCCCTTTTTATATTTTGGTAAGTTTGATTAAATAGAAAAATATGGCAAGTTTTTTCTTACCATATTGATTATATAATTTTATAAATTTATAGTCAATGAATATTTTATTTATTATTTATTAATTTTCCTCTCACAAGTAATCTATGTGAATTAACCCCATATGGAGTACAAGTAATAAGTGTAGCAAACTGTTTCCCATCTTCAATTCCCAAATTTTCTGTATTATTAGGTTCTACTACAAAAATTTGATCTACTTCATAAACAAATTTATACTTTAAAACAGATATTTCAAATTTATCTCCAATTTCCATCTTATTTAAATCTGTTAATAACTTAGCAGAAGGTAAACCTGTATGCCCTGCTAAAATAACATGTGAACTTGGACTATCAACTGGCAATGATGAACCTTTCATATGACCTATTCCATTTTGTAAAACAGATCTTTCACTTCCATGAAATATTGGTGCTTTAACATTTATTTTATCTATTGTTAAATATCCCATTATTCCTGAATCATCTAATGATAATAAATCATAATATCCTCTTTCATCTGCCTTTTCTGTATTTTCTTCTAATGTTCCAGAAAGTAATAAATTATTATATTCCTGAGCTTTTCTAATCATCAAATTATATTCATCATTTGTTAATTTTTGTATCTTAACATCATATTCAGATACTTCTTTTGTTTGAAGTCTTTCGTTAATAAAATTACTAATAAAAGGATATAAAAATATTAATAATCCTATAACAAATATCATTACAAACAAAATGTTTATCCAATATTTCTTAAAAAATTTTAACATTATTATATCCCTTTCATACTAATTTTCTTTTGAATATACTGATTTATTTTTCTTCATTTTTATAACTAAAACACCTAATGCACTAATCATAAAAACAATTCCTGCAGTTGTAAAGAGTGTTGTTCCCATTCCACCTGTTGATGGTAATAATCCTTTTTTTGCATTTAATATGTCAATAGTAAATTCTGCAACACCATCTTTTGTTTGTATTCCTGTAACATATCCATTTGCTGAATTTGACATTGGTAAATATTCAAAATCTGCATCTTCAAGAATTCCATCATCATTAAATCTTGGTGTTATTTTAAATACAAATTCAAAGTTTGGTGTATTATATCCTTCTGGAGCTTCTGTTTCAATTAATGTATATGTTCCTTCTTTTAATCCTGATATTTGAATTTTTCCTGCATCAACTTCTGCACCATCTTTTTCTTTTTTTCCTGATGAAGTTAATACTGTTGCATCTTCTTTGTTTTCAACTTCTCCTATGAATTTTCCATTTTCGTCAAATGTAGCATATTTTCCATTTGAAAGTTTTAATATGAATTTTGCACCATTTAATGTTTCATCTTTTGAATTCTTTTTTGTTATATCAAATGTAAATGAATATACATGAACAATATCTGGTGTTGATTCACCTTTTCCATCAGCTTTTGGATCATTTGAGTATATTAATTTTACTTGGTTAATATTGTCTTTTTCAATTGCTGCTTCTGAATTTAACTTTGCAGAATATGTAATTTTTATTTCTGCACCAGCATTATCTTTTTGTGAAATAAAATCATTAAATTTTATCTCTAAACTTGTTGTTCCATTTGCATTTGTTATCTTAGAAATTGTTGCATTTGTATATATTTGACCACCTATTGTTATTTCTATATCATCATTAAAGTTTAATCCTTTTGACATTGTATCTTCTACATTGAATTCATATTTGTCATATCCAATCATTCTTGGAACTTCTGTCGTAATTGTAAAGTTTACATTTTCACCAACATTTGCTGTTGTTACATCTGTCTCTTTTTCTATGTGAATGTCATCTGTTTTAATTTTTACTTCTTCACTTTGAATTAAGCTTGAAAGTATTGCTGCTGATCTAGCTTTTGATACTGTATTATTAGGATTTTCTGTTTCGTCATATACTAAATAATATCCTTCATCTAATCCTGTAAATTCAACATATCTTTCATCTTCTCCAACTGTTTTTACATCTATTCTTGAAGTTTTGCTTGCTAATGTTGCACTATTAGCAGGATCTGTACAGAAATTATAATATTCTAATGCTAAATTTGTTAAACTTGTAGAATCATTTTCATAATTTCTTAATTCCTCTAATACTTGATATATATTTGCATATCCTTTACTTGTAAAGAATCCTTCTGATGCTAAACCATCCCATGAATAATGGTAATTATCATTGTCTTCTACTGTTAAATTAAATAATTTATATACTGATAATGTTCTTCCTGCTACATCACCTGTAACAGTTAATGTTAAGTTATTAGCAGCAAAACTTAGTGGACATACCGCAATAATAGCTAATAAAACAATTGTCAAAATTGAAATAATTTTTTTCATTTTCTAATGTTCCTTTCTAATAAATAAAATAAGTGAAGTACCAATTAAAAAGATACCTATTAAACAAATCTTAAAATTTCCATCACCTCCTGTTTCTGGCATAATTATATATGAATCTATTGGAGTTAACTTATTTGTGAAATTTAGCTTTAACATTTGTTTTTCTTCCAATAGCTCTTCATTATCATCAGCATAATTGTTATATCCCAATATACTTGCTTTGTCTCCTAAAGTTTCTTCTTTAGATTGATTTTTATATGTATCTATTGTTGCTTTAGGATCTTGTATATTATATGAACATGAGGTAGTGTAATATGGTAAATTATAATTATCTTCTTTTATTGTATATGTTATTCCATATTTTGTTTTCACTTTCCATTTATATGTTAATATATATTCATCATTTGTTGAATTGTTTTCTATATCATCATAATTTTCTAAATTTAATATTTTTATATCTTTTCCACCTTTTAATGTAATATTAAAAAGTGATTTTGATATTGATTTATTTTGTTCAAATGAATATCCTGTTAATTCTTCAATTACATCTTTGTTTCCTTTAAATGTTTTTGTTACTATTATTTGACCTTCTTTTCTTACTAATTTTCCATCTATATGCCAGAAATTACTATGCAATTTGAATACATACCATCTTACTTCATAATGGTCTGTATTTAATTCATCTACTTTTATGCTTTTTCCATCTATTGATAATATATTTACATATTGTTTTAATTCTTTAAATATGTATTCATCTGTTGGAAATGATACTATATATATTGAACCATCTTTTTTGTCTCCAACTAATTTTCTTATTTCTTTATCTGCTTTATATGAATTATCTTTAGTTTCTCCTACTATATAATAGTTTGTGTCTGCTGTTGCATTTTTTACATCACATTCCCATAACATTGGTGTAAATTCATCTGGGTCTTGCCCTCCTACACTTTCTCCTGCGTCCAATGCTTCTGATTTGTAATTTATAAAAAATCTTACATATTGATAGTTTTTCTTTTTTTGGGCTTGAGTACTAATTGCTTTTTCTTTTGTTGATTGTGTTATAGTAGTTTGTTCTTGTTTTTGTTGTGTACTATTTTCTTGTTTATCTTCATTTGTACTTGTTTTTATATCATTATTTATTGTTCCTTCTGATTGAGGCATGACACTTTTAGTTAGATTAGTTGATTCTGTAATTGCTGTTTTTGTACTTTGAGTTATATTTATTTGCTTATCTATACTTGTTGAAATTGTATTTTCTGCATTTACAATATTTGTAGTTATAAATAAAGTTATTGTTATAATTACAATGTTAAATATTATTTTAGAAAATCTTTTTATATTCATTATGTTTTCCTTTCTTTTAATACTTACTTTAAAATTATATGCAGTCATAAAAGAAATAGAACCATAAAAAAAGAAAAGAGATTGAAAAATTTTTGACAATTTTCAATCTTTTTTATATTATTCTATAAATACAACCAAAAACAGAGTCCTTTTTACAGGACCCTGCTTTTAAACCTTTAATCAAAGGATTTTATCACTGAACCTTGAACTAATTGAAATCAATCTTCTTTTACACTAGCCTAATACTCCTCCATTTCCTTCTTATAGAAGTCACTGTTATAGTATTCATTCCAACAATTCGAAGTAAATGTTCCAATTTCATCATATTCTTCATCTGTTAACGGCATCTTGGTGTAGCCTTCCCATTTATAGCCTTCATACCACTTCCCATCAACTTTAGCAAAAATACTATAGGAGTCATCAGCAGGCCTGTGAAAAGAGCCAATAATAATACTTTCGATGTCATCAACTTGCGTCCATTCTTTGACATAGCTGATAATTTTGTTTTCCAATTCCTTATTGGTCATGATATGGCTTTCACACCATTCTACTGTACCAATTTGAACATCAGAACCATGTTGAAGCTCCTCATCTGTTCTCAGCACGACGTATTCAAAGTTACTTTCTTTCTTTTTGCACTCCTCCTTTAGCCGTTCATAGAGTTCCTCAGTCAAACTATCACCTGCACTAACAGTAATGTAATAACTATAGCATTTATCATTGGTTGCATAAAATCCTCTAAGTTCATATGATGTATCTTCATATTTACCATTAAAGAAATATTCAGCAACTACAACATCTGCGTTTGCGTTATCATTAATGAATTGCTTAAGACATTGCCTTATTTCTTCATTACTTCCTAACTCCTCTTCTGAAAATGTATAAGTTACCAAATTTTGATCTTCATAGTCCCCCAAGCTATATCCAGAAGAACCAGTTTCAACTATGACATTACACTCCTGGCTGTGAACGATATCCTCCTTCTTACCACATGCTACAAGCATGCTAATCATCATCACAAAAGCAATAGCAATGAAAACAGATGCAAAACGCTTGTAGAAATTGTTAACGGACACAATGTTAGTATTAAACATGTCGCACACTCCTATTCTTGGTTCGTTGTTTTTTTCACCTGTAATTAGGTGAGCATTCATATATAAGGTTTTACCTCATACCACATATTATAGCATACAAGTATAATTATGTCAATTTTGCATTTCTTATGTTACTCAAATTTCTTTCCAACTTCTAGAGCATTTCCTCTTAAAAAATCACCAATATTCATTTTTTTGGCATTTTCAGCCTGAATTTCAAGAACTTTAATTATACCATCTTTAGCTTTTATATATAATCCATCTTTACTATCTGATTTTATAATTGTGCCATTATCTTGACTTTCATATTCTGGTTGACTTAGTAATATTTCAACTTTCCAGAACTTGAATTTTTTTCCATCTAAAAATGAATATGTTCCCATTATAGGATTTAATCCTCTAACTAGATTTTTTATTTCTAATGCTGATTTATTTTGCCAATCGATTTTTGACATTTCTTTATCAAGCATTGGTGCAAGAGTAAAATTATCACCTTGTGGTATTCTTGGCGCTGTTCCATTTTCAATTTGTTTTAATGTCTCAACTAATAAATTTGCTCCTATTTTTGAAAGTCTGTTCCATAACTCTCCTGTAGTTTCATCTTCACCAATTTTCACTTTTTCCGTTAATATCATATCACCTGTATCCATTCCAATATCCATGTACATTGTAGTAACACCTGTTTCTTTATCTCCATTTAGTACTGACCATTGAATTGGTGCTGCTCCTCTATATTTAGGAAGAAGTGATGCATGAACATTTACACAACCATATTGAGGTATATCTAATATTTCTTTTGGCAATATTTTTCCATATGCAACAACACATATTATATCAGGATTTAAAGATTTTATTTCATTTATAAATTCTTCATTTTTCTTTACTTTTTCTGGCTGAAATACTGGTAAATTCTTTTCAATAGCAAACTCTTTAACAGGTGTTGCAATCATTTTCATTCCTCTTCCTTTTGGCTTGTCTACATTTGTAACAACTGCTAAAATGTCATGTCCAGCATTATATATTGCTTCTAATGAATCTCTTGCAAAGTCTGGAGTTCCCATAAAAACTATTTTCATTTTTATCACATTCCTTCCTATTATTTTGATATTTCTTTTGCTAATTCAGCATAATTTTCAATTGTCAAATTTTCAGCTCTAACATTTTCATTTAGACCTAGTTTATTCAAAATCTTTATTCCTTCTTGTTTACTAATAAAAACTTGTGCATTTGTCAAAGCATTTAATAATGTTTTTCTTCTTTGCATAAAAGCACTTTTTATTATCATAAACATTACCTTTGGATTTTCTACTTTAACAACAGGTTCTTTTCTTATTTTCATTTTTATAACTTCTGATGTTACTTCTGGTTCAGGTATAAATGAACTATTAGGCACTTCCATAATTTTTTCTGAATCACAATAATAATATATTGTATATGTTATAGCACCCGTATTTTTTCCACTTGGAATTTCTATTAATCTATCTGCAACTTCTTTTTGAATCATTACTGTTATACTTTCTATATCTAGTTTTTCTTCTAATAATTTCATTATAATTGGAGTTGTAATATAATATGGCAAATTAGCTACTATCTTTACATTTTTAATTTTTTCATTTTCTTTATTTTCTTTAATTATTTTATTAAGATCAACTTTTAAAACATCATCATTTATAATTTCAAAATTAGAATATTTTTCAAATCTATCTTCTAATATTTCTATCATTTTTCTATCTAATTCTATACATAATACTTTTCCTGCTTTTTCTAATAAATACTTTGTTAATGTTCCAAGTCCTGGTCCTATTTCTATTACCATATCATCTTGAGAAATTTCACTACTATTAACAATATTTTCAACAACTTCATTATTTATCAAAAAGTTTTGCCCTAAATCTTTATTAGCTCTAATACCATACTTTTTCATTATATTTCTTGTTTCTTCAACTAAATTTGCCATTATAAAAAAATCCTCCTTAAAGATATAGAAAGGCCAAAAATTAAACTTTTCAGCCTTATGATTCTACATTTGAAACTACACATGTTCCATTTGCATATTTTAATGTTATATTTTGTTTTAATGTTATAAAATTGTTCATATTTTGTTTTTCAATTTCATATGTTGTTTCATTACCTTTTATGCTTTTTTCTGTTATCTGATTAATCATATAATCACTTTGTTTTCCTTTTACATCTTTCATATATAAGACACCATTATAATTTATAAATTCACTAAATTCATTTTTCAATACATCTGTTGTCATATATTTTGTCATTGCATCTTCAAAATCAGAATATTTAATTCCTGTAAATGTATATTCTGAATATTCCTCTGGCAATTGTTCTTCTGGTTCTTCGACAGTTTTTGAAAGATTTAAACTACTCAATAGATATTTTGTTCCTCCTGCCTTTAAATTAACATATTTATCATAATTATAAATTGTTTTCTGAGCTAAATCTTCTGGAATTCTTTCCGCAAATTTTATTGTCATAACAGTTCTCATTGCTTCATTATAATATTGTTCATATAAACTTTTTTCTCCTGTAATTTCAATTGCATACATATATCCATCTTTCATTATTGCTAGAATTTTTGCTTTTTGCTCTTTGTTTTCAGCATCAAACTGTCTCCATTGAACATCATCAATTAATTGTATTTTTGTATATTCTATATTTGAATATACAGAATGTTCTAACATTTGTGTTTTTAATTCATCATTTGTCATACTACTTTTTTCAAGATAAACATTTATTCTAATATCATCTGTAGTTCCATCTTCATTTTGTTTTATAGGTCCTTGTATATAAAATATTATTGAACCATTTTGTTTTTCTACAACTTTCCATGAATCTGATAATTTTCCTATATCTAAACTTATTACATTATTTGAATATATTTTTTCTTCTGTTTGTTCTTCTGTTATATTTTCAGTCGAATTAATATTTTCATTTTGATTATTTTCAGCTTTTGTTTTTTCTTTAGAAAAGTTTTTAAAAGCAAATATAATGCAACATATTCCAATAATGATTAAAAGTAAAGTTCCAAAATTTATTTCAAATGCTTTTTTCTTCTTTCCCATTTTACTTTTCCCTTCTACATTTTATCTGGCATTTGTATTCCTAATAAATTTGCACCAGTTTTTAATACTTTACCAGTTGCATATGTTAAAAATACTCTTGTATTTTGTATATCTTTATTATCTGTAATAATTTTATTTTCATTATAAAAATTACTATATGCTTTTGCAACATCTATCAAATATCTTGATAATATTGATGGTTCATTTTTTTCTGTTACTTGTATTAAAATGTTTTCAAAATTATATATTAATTTTAATATTTTACTTGAATATTCATCTAACAAATATTTTGCATCAACATCTTCAATTTTTGGAACTCCTCCTGCTTTTTCAATAACACTTTTTGTTCTTACATAAGTATATTGAATATATGGTCCTGTTTCTCCTTGGAAATTTAATACCTTGTCCCAATTAAATATTTCATCTTTTACTCTACTATTTGCTAAGTCATTAAATACAACTGCACCAATTCCTACTTTTTTTGCTATATCATCTTTATTTTCTAAATCAGGATTTTTTTCTTCTATAACTTTCTTTGCTCTTTCTATTGCTTCATTTAATAAATCTTCAAGTTTTACTACATTTCCTTCTCTTGTTGACATTTTTCCTGTTTCAAGTAATACCATTCCATAAGATACATGTTCTAATCCTTTGATATATTTTTCATCAAGTCCTAATAATTTAGCTACTTCAAATATTTGTCTGAAATGTAAAACTTGTTCATATGATGTTACATATAATGCTTTATCATAATCATATGTACGCGCTCTATAAAGTATTGCTGCTAAGTCTCTTGTTGCATATGTTGATGAACCATTTGATTTTTCAATTAGACATGGTGCCATTCCATAATCTTCTAAATCTATTATTCTGGCTCCTTGTGATTCTACTAATTTTCCACTTTTCTCTAATAAGTCAATAACTTCACCCATTTTATCTGTATAAAATGATTCTCCATTCCAAGAATCAAATTTTGTTCCAAGTATATCATAAACTTTTTGGAATTCTCTTAAACTTAGATCTTTAAATTTAGTCCATAATTCAACACATTCTGGATCTCCATCTTCTAATTTTTTAAAATTGTCTCTACATGCTTCTAAAACAGTTTCATCCTCTTTGCATAAATTTGAAATTCTAACATATATTTCTGTTAATTTTTCGATAGGGTTTTCATCAAGATTATATTCTGTTCCCCATCTTTTATATCCTTCTATTAGTTTTCCAAATTGTGTTCCATAATCTCCTAAATGGTTTATTCCTGTAACATTATATCCTAAATATTTATAAATATTATATAATGCTGCACCTATAACAGTTGTTCTTAAATGTCCTATATGAAATGTTTTTGCAATATTAGGTGATGAATAATCTATTACTATATTTTTACCATTTCCAATTTTTGATTTTCCATATTCTTCATTTTCGTCAACTTCTTGAAGAATCTCTTTTGCAAGTGTTTCCTTATTTACAAAAAAGTTAAGATATCCTCCAACAACTTCAATCTTTTCTACATATTTTTCTGATATGTTTACATTTGCTTTTATATCATCTGCAATTACATTTGGTGATTTTCTTAGTGTTTTTGCAAGTTTGAAACAAGGAAATGCATAATCTCCATTTCCTTGTTCTTTTGGAACTTCTATAAATCCTTTAATTTCGTTAACTTTTATATTTGTTATTTGTGCAATTGATTCTGCTATTATTTGTTTAAAATCTATCATAATTCTTAATATTCCTTTCAATATTGCATTTATTTTTTAAGAACTTCTGTTCCGTCTTTTGTATCTTTTACTATATATCCTTTTTCAGCTATTAGATCTCTTAATCTATCTGATTCATTCCAATTTTTATCACTTCTAGCTTGTTTTCTTTCTTCTACTAAATCTAAAATTTCTTGTGGTATTTTTGTTTCTTGTACTTCATCAATTTTTATTCCTAGTACTGTATCAAACTTTTTAAGTAATTGTGCTATTTTAGGTGATTTTTCAGGATATTTAACTGCTTCCCATACAACACTTAATGCAAGTGGCATATTCATATCATCATTTATTGCTTGATGAAATCTATTTTCCATATCTGCAATTATTTCATCAGATATATCTGAATTTCCATTTAAGTGTTTTTGATATCCTTCTCTTAAACGAATAAGAGATGTATTTGCTGATTCAATTCCTTCCCATGTAAAGTTTAATTTTCCTCTATAATGACATGAATAATTAAACAATCTATATGCAAGTGGACTATATCCTCTAGCAATTATATCATCTATTAAATATGTGTTTCCAAGACTCTTTGACATTTTTCCACCATTTATTAATAGATATTCTCCATGTATCCAATAATGTGCTGGATTTTTACCACAAGCTCCTTTATTTTGTGCAATTTCGTTTTCATGGTGTGTTGGTACTAAATCAATTCCACCTGTATGTATATCAAATTCTTCACCAAGATATTTTGTGCTCATTGCTGAACATTCAATATGCCATCCTGGATAACTTGGTCCCCATGGGCTATCCCATTTCATTAAATGATTTGCTGGCGCTTTTATCCATAATGCGAAATCATATGGATTTCTTTTTTCTGGATCTATATCAACTCTTGCTCCTGCTTTTTGGTCATTTAAGTTTATTCCTGATAAAATACCATATTTATCTAATTTTGAAACATCAAAATATATAGCTGTAGAAGTTTCATATGCATACCCATTTTTCATTATCTTTTGAACCATTTCTAACATTTCTTTTATATGATCTGTTGCTTTACATACAACTTCAGGAGTTTCAATATTTAATCTTTCTAAATCTCTGAAAAATAATTTTGTATAATGTTCTGCTATCTCTAAAGGACTTTTGTGTTCTTCTCTAGCAGATTTTAACATTTTGTCTTCTCCTTCATCTCCGTCTGATACTAAATGTCCTACATCTGTAATATTCATTACATGTTTTAATTCATATCCGTTGTATTTTAAAACTCTTCTTAATGTATCATTTAATAAGTTTGTTCTCATATTTCCTATTGTTGCATCTTTATATACTGTTGGTCCACAAGAATATATTTTAACTTTTCCCTCTTCAATTGGTTTAAACAAATCTTTTTGTTTTGTTAATGTGTTGTAAAAATAAATATCCATATATGCCTTCCTTTCTATTCTATTTTATGCTTTTTGCCCCACATATTGTGAGGCAAAATTATATTAATTGTTTTCTTATTCTGTACTTTCAGTGTTATTAGGTTTTGTACTTTCAGTTGGTTTTGTTGGTTCTGTTGGTTTATTACTCTCATTTGGTTTTGTTGATTCTGTTGGTTTGGTGCTTTCTGTTAGCTTTGTGCTTTCTGTTGGTTTGGTATTTTGAGTTGGTTTTGTACTTTGAGTTGGTTTTGTACTTTGAGTTGGTTTTACTTCTGGAGCCTTGTGTATAGTGCAATATTCTGTTGGAGCTTTTTGAGTATTTACCCCATCTGAAGTTTCCCATATTCCAAGTCTTTCTTTTTCAACAACATAATTTTCTATAACTTTTTTATCAGAATCAGGACAATATTTATTTGCTAATAATCCAGATTCTGTACAAATTGTATATTTTGAATCATGTGCATCACAAGTTTCAGGCAATTTTCCTTCTACAAATATTTCAGTGTAAGTATTTGTACATTTATCTGTTGCCAATCTTCCACTTGTTCTACATACTTTTGCAGAAACAATTCCACTTGGTTGATTAAATGATGAATTTTCTAAGTCTTTATGTATCTCTTTCATAATATATGAAAATATTGAACCTGATGATGTTCTACTTGATTTAGTAATTGTTTGTGGTTCATCAAATCCATAAAATACTGCACATGAATAATAATTTGTAAAGCCACATAGCCATCTTTCCTTTGTATCATTTGTTGTTCCTGTTTTTGCTGCTAAATCTATTCCACTAATTTTAGCATATGAAGCTGTTCCACCAGCATCATTAACTACTGATTTCATCAAATCTTTTACTATATATGCTGTTTGTTCAGAACATACTCTTTCAGTTGTTTGATTTGGTTGTAATATCACATTTCCTGAAGAATCCACTGCTTTAGTATAAAATGTTGGTTTTATATATACACCATCATTTGCAACCATTGCATATGCTGCAGCCATTTCTAATGGGCTTATTCCGTTCGTAAAACCTCCAATTGCAACAGCCGGTAAATTATTATCTCCTTGTTCATCTAATGTTGATACTCCCATTTTCTTTAAATATTCCATTCCTTTTTTTGGAGTTAACTCTGCTTGTATTTTTATAAATGGTATATTTTGAGATGTTGTTAATGCTGATCTTACTGTTCTATATACCCCACTACTATATCCATTATAATTCTTTGGTGTCCAATTTGTTCCAAATGTTGTTCTTGTGTCTGCATATATTGTTGCTGGTGTTATTATTCCTTCTTCGATTCCTGGCAATACATCTGATAACGGCTTTATTGAAGATCCTGTTTGCCTTGGAGAATTAATTCTATTTAATCCTCTTGAAGTTGTTTTTTCTCCTAATTGTCCAACAGCTCCAACAACATAACCAGTTGATGGCTCAATTACAACTGCTGCTGCTTCAGCAGTTACATCATTTCCTTTCTTATCTTTTCCATGTAATATATATTTAGGATCTTCCATTTCTGCTTCAATTGTATTTTGAATTGATTCAACTTGTGTAGAATATATTCTTAATCCACTTGTGTTTAAATATGTTTCTGCTGCTTGTTTAGAAATATTTTTTTCTTCTGCTATTTGATCAATTAATTGAGATATTAATGCATCTGTATGTGATGAATACACATTTCCTTTTACTCCATTTTCAAATTTGAATCCTGCTTCTACTTCTGCTACTGCTGAATCATATTCTTCTTGATTTATAGATCCGCAATTTTTTCATTTGTCCTAATACTGTTTTGGTTCTCTTTTTTATTAATTCTGTGTGGTCTGTTTCAGAATATGGATTATATCTATTAGGTGAATTATTTATTCCTGCTAAAAATGCACATTGTGCTATACTTAAATTTGAGGCATCTGTATTAAAATAATATTCTGCTCCTGTTTGAACTCCATAATTTCTGCCACCAACAAGAATTAAATTTAAATATAATTCTAATATTTGATTTTTACTCAATTCGTTTTCTATTTGATATGCTTTTGCCCATTCTTTTACTTTTCTTAATACTCCCTCAATTCCACTGCTTTCTTTATCTTGTGTTATATTTTTTACTAACTGTTGTGTTATTGTACTTCCTCCACCTGCTGTTGACTTTCCAAAGTGTGTTACAAATGAAAGTACTGCGGCTGTAGTTCTTTTAAAGTCTACACCATGATGTTGATAAAATCTTTCATCTTCTATTGCTATGTAAGCTTTAGGTAAATATGGTGACATTTCATCTAATGTTATAATTTTTCTACTTTCATTTCCATTTAGTTCTGCTAAAACATTTTCATTTGAATCAACAATTACAGTGTTTTCTATCATTGTTAATTTTGATAAATCTATTTTAAAATCGTCTCCCCAAAAACCATATATAAGTCCTATAGCAACACCTGCACCTATAACTATCATTAATATAATCAATACTAATAATATTTTTAGTATAATTGCTAATTTTGGATGTTTATATTTAAACTTCATTTTAGCATCTTTTTTTATTAACTTATTATTTGCATTTTTTGTATTTGTTTTTTGACTTTTTATATTTGAATTACTATGTTGTTTATTTTTTTTCTTTTTTTCTTTCATTAAAATATCCTTCCTTTCGCAAGAATCAGCACTTTTGAATATATTAAAATCGCAAATACATTATATTATATTTTTCAAAAAAAGAAAAGCTTTTTAAGAAATTCTTTATAATTTTTAAAAGCTTTTACACACAAAAAAAAGCAATCCCCACATTAGCCGTAAGTTGATTGAATTTTTAAGGACCTGTCTTCGACAGGTGGGTTCCTTCTTGAATACTCATGGGCTTCTTACTACTCGAAATGTAATTTTACAAATGCTAAAGTGTAAGCTTGCACGCCATATTCAAAGATTTAAGGTCCCTCTTTAAACTTGTAGGTTCTAAAAATTCTGTCTACACGCACTACGCAGGGTTTTTGCTTTGTTCTAATTATTTATTTGTTATAATTATTTTAGCATATATCTTTTTTTATTGCAACACTTTTTTTGTTTAAATTTCTTAATTTTTATATGCTAATTTTATTATATCTCTTTTTTTCAAATTTATGCTCACTTATAATAATTTTTTCTTTGTTTTTTATACTGGAATTTTTTTCATTAAATATATTATAATTTTACTCTTTTTCAATGATTTTTATTGCACATTTTATTCCATCAATAGCAGCTGTCATAATTCCTCCAGCATATCCTGCACCTTCTCCACATGGATATAGTCCTTGAACATTAATTGAATTCATTGTTTCTTTATCTCTCGTTATTTGTACTGGTGATGAACTTCTTGTTTCTACTCCTGTCATTATTGCATCATTATCAGCAAATCCATGTAATTTTCTGTCTAATTCTGTTAATCCTTCTTTTAATGTATGTGAAACAAATTCTGGTAATATTTCATTCAAGTTTGCAAATGTTACTCCAGGCATATATGTTGGCTTTATTTTTCCTAAATTTGTTGTTGTTTTATTTTCGAGAAAATCTTCAACTCTTTGTATTGGTGCATTGTAGTTTTTTCCGCCTAATTCAAATGCTTTTTTCTCTAATTCTTCTTGAAAATACATTCCATCTAATGGCGATTCTTTATAAAAATCTTCAACAGATATATTTACAAGTAATGCACTATTTGCATTTTCTCCATCTCTTGCAAAATTACTCATTCCATTTGTTACAATTGAACTTTCTTCTGAATTTGAGGCCATTACTTTTCCACCAGGGCACATACAAAATGTATAGCAAGTTCTTCCATTTGATGCATGATATACTAATTTATAATCTGCAGACCCTAATCTCAATTTTGTTTTATTTCCATATTGAGCTATATTTATATCTTTTTGTAAATGTTCTATTCTAACTCCAACAGCAAAGTTTTTTGGCGCAATTTTTACTCCTAGTTCATTTAATTTTTTAAATGTATCTCTTGCACTATGTCCAATTGCTAATATAACACTATCTGTTTCTATTTTTCTTCTTGGAGTTATTACAGATTTTATCTGATTTTTTTCTATTTCAAAATCTATAACTTCTTCTTCGAAAAAGATTTCTCCCCCTTGTTGTAATATATATTCTCTAATATTTTTTACAATCTTTACTAAATTATCTGTTCCTAAATGTGGTTTTGCAACATACATTATTTCTTTTGGCGCACCAAATTTTACAAATTCTTCGAGTACTTTTCTTGAATATATACTTGAATTTCCAGTATTTAATTTTCCGTCTGAAAATGTTCCTGCTCCACCTTCTCCAAATTGAATATTAGATTTAGGGTTAAATTTTCTATTATTTATAAATTCCTCGACATCTTTTACTCTATCTTCTACTCTTTTTCCTCTTTCAATTAGAATTGGCTTTATTCCATTTTCAACAAAGATTAATGCAGAAAATAAACCTGCTGGTCCAGCTCCTATTATTACTGGTTGAATTTTACTTGTCCTTTTTACTTCTATTTCTGGCATTTTATATTCTTCGATTTTTTCAAATCTTTTTTCTTTATTATTATCTTTTAGTTCAATATCTATCGTATAATTATAGAAAATATCTTCTTTTTTTCTGGCATCTATTGATTTTTTATAAATATACCATTTTTTCACATCTTCTTTTTGTAATCTATTTTTTTGTAATGCTTTTTCTAATACTTTTTCTTCTAACAAATCTTCTCTTATTTTTATATCTTTTATTCTTATCATTATTTTTCTCCATTTTATACTTAATTATTTTACACTACTTAACCTCAAATGTCTATATTTTGCCCAAAATATTTTTTGTCACTCTTGTAAGTTATGTAAATTAGTGTTATACTCTATATATGATGTCTTTGACATTTGTCGATTTTTTTCTGTCACAAATTTACAATTGGAGGAAAACAACATGATGATTAAAAAAGAAAATTTGGAAAAATTTATGGAAAATCTTGAATCTGCTCAGTGGATGGGACTTGAATTAAGTTGCTGTAAATTAATCGCAGAAGCTCTTTCCTATCCCAAAGCCATTCCTAATGAATATTGGTATAGTATTGATTATAACCAGTTTGACAATCTGTTTTATCTTACATTAAAACTTCCACAAAAAAAGTTTACTAAAAAAGAAATGCGACAAATACAAGATGAAATTGCAAAACGAATTATGGAAGAATTAGCTAATCCGTCATACATCAGAATTTATCCTAATATCACTACTGCTACTGCTTTCAACTACTTTTCACTTTTTCATGCCTTAGCACTTTTAAATATTCCTGAACGGAAAATTGATATTCCTACACCAGAACAAAATTTTGAATATAATCTAGCCTATGGTTTGTTCAAATTAGATGATCGCTCTAAGGAATTTGAGAAATACGGATATTATATTTGCAACCAGCACGATTGGGCAATGAAGCATCTCAAGGAAGAATTGACAGAAAAAAAATAAACCGTTGTAACGATATTTACAAAGAGCAAACTTGGAATCCCTGTTCTAAGTTTGCTCTTTATCTTTATATATAAAATTTTTAATGCAAATTGACTTTTATGTAAATTTATGGTATTATTTTACCTGTTAAGGTAAAGCACCTTGATTTTGTAAGTTTTTACTTACAAATGTAATCACTCAATTGAGTTATGTAATGGAGGGAAAAATATGGCTCGGAATTTATTGATTATCTTACCTGTGATTGTTTTTGTAGCAATCACTTGGAGCATTTGCTTTTTAATGGATAACAAATTAGTACTTTTCTTCTTTGAAAAAGGACATTACGTTTTCTCTACCGGTACTGGTCTGAGAGGGCTTGTTATCATAAAAGCAAATGTAGGAAAAGATACTTCTTGTAAAATTATACTTACAAACACCTACACAAAATCAATTAAACATCATTGGGTTCTCAATGATAAATGTAAACGAATTTTTATTGTATATATTCCTTCTCAATATTTAGAAGTTGATGTAGCTGGAAATTCTGCAAACGATTTTGTTGTAGAATGTTTGAGTTTTAACAAGAAATAATTTCAAAATCATATTCATTCCATAAAAAACGCAATCAATTAAGATTGCGTTTTTTCTATTATTCAAATTTCTTTATATTCAACATTCTTAAAGCATTAATTATTGCAATAACAGAAACTCCTACATCTGCAAAAACAGCTTCCCACATTGTAGATGCTCCAAATGCAGTTAATACAAGAACTGCTATTTTTACAAATATTGCAAAAATAATATTTTCACGAACAATTCTCATTGTCTTTTTTGACAAGTTAATTGCTTTACTTATTTTTGAAGTTTCATCTGTCATTATAACAATATCTGCAGCTTCTATTGCAGCATCAGATCCAAGTCCACCCATTGCAACACCAATATCTGCAATTGTTAAAACAGGTGCATCATTTATTCCATCACCAACAAATACAAGCTTTCCTTTCTCACTCTTTTGTTTTAATAATTCTTCTACTTTTTCAACTTTGCCATCTGGTAATAATTCAGTATAAACTTTATCCATATTTAATTTTTTAGCAACATATTCTCCAACTTCTTTTTTGTCACCTGTAAGCATTACTGTTTCTTTAATATTCATTGCTTTTAATTCTCTGATTGTTTTTGAAGAATCTTGCTTTATTTTATCTGCAATTAATACATATCCTACATATTTTTTATCAATTGCAACATATAATATTGTTCCTACTTCATCACATTTTTTAAAGTCTATTTTTTCTTCTACCATTAACTTTTCATTTCCCACTAGAATATCTTTTTCATCAATTTTAGCCCAGATTCCTTTTCCACTTAATTCTTGTGGATTTTTTATGATATTTTCATCAATTTCTTTGTTATATGCTTTTTTTACTGATTTAGCAATTGGATGGTTTGAATAGTTTTCTGCATGTGCAACAATTCTTAATAACTCATCTTTTTCAATTCCTTCTGCATAAATATCTTGAACTTCGAAAATTCCTTCTGTTAATGTTCCTGTTTTATCAAATACTACTATTTCTGTGTTTGCTAATGCCTCTAAATAGTTACTTCCTTTTATTAATATTCCCATTTTAGATGCTCCACCAATTCCACCAAAGAAACTTAATGGTATTGATATTACTAATGCACATGGACATGATACAACCAAAAATGACAATGCTCTATATAGCCATACTGAAAATGTATTAAAATCTTTCAATATTATTGGTGGTATAAATGCTAAAAGTACAGCTATTATAACTACTGTTGGAGTATAATATTTTGCAAATTTTGTAATAAAGTTTTCAGATTTTGATTTTTTACTACTTGCATTTTCTACTAAATCTAAAATCTTACTTACAGTTGATTCTCCAAATTCTTTAGTTACCCTTATCTTTAATAAACCATCTTTATTGATACAACCACTTAGCACTTCATCTTCTGTTTTTACAACTCTTGGAACAGATTCTCCTGTCAACGCCATTGTATCTAAGCTCGATGTACCCTCAACAACAACACCATCTAATGGTATTTTTTCTCCTGTTTTTACAATAATTATATCTCCAATTTTCACTTCATCAGGATCAACTTTTTCAATTTTTCCATCTTTCTCAATATTTGCATAATCTGGTCTTATATCCATTAAACTTGCAATTGATTTTCTAGATTTATCAACAGCATAACTTTGAAATAATTCACCAACTTGATAAAACAACATAACTGCAACAGCTTCTGGAAATTCGCCTATTGCAAATGCGCCTATTGTCGCAACAGCCATTAAAAAGTTTTCATCAAAAACTTTTCCTCTAAATATATTTCTTATAGCTTTTTTTAATATTTCAAATCCTACAACTAAATAACTTATAATAAACAATCCATTATTTATCCATTCATTTGAAAATGGAATTACTAATGCTAATACAAATAATATTGCTGATATTATTATTTTAATTCCTCTTTTTTTCATTTATCTTTTTTCCTTTCTTGAAACAAAACCAAAATTGAGAAAGAATTAAATTTCCTCTATAGTACAATCAGGTTCTTCTTTTTTCACAACCTTTTTTAAATTTTTTAATACTTCATCTTTTCTATCATCTTCAATTTCCATTACCAATTTTTCTGTCATAAAACTCAAAGATGCCTCTGTTACACCATCTATTTTTTGTATAGCTCTTTCTAATTCTGCTGCACAATTTGCACAATCAATTCCTTTTATTTTAAATTTCATTTTCATAATAATTACCTACCCTTCTTTTTTATATTTATTTTTAGAATTATATACCAGGATTTGGAAATAACTGAATTTTCCAATCCTATCTTTTATGTTCAATATGCTCTATAGCAACTTCAAACACTTCTTTTACATGTTCATCATCAAGTGTATAAAAAACCTCTTTTCCTACTTTTCTACACTTTACAATTCCACTTCTTCTTAATGTTCCTAATTGATGTGAAATTGACGACTTACTCATACCAAGTACATTTGCTATATCACATACACACAACTCATTTTTATCTAAAGCATCTAGTATTTTAACTCTTGTTGTATCTCCTAATATGCTAAAAAAATCTGCCATTTTATTTAATACATCTTCATCTACCATTTGTTTTTGTGTTGATTCAACTAAATCTTGATGAATTACATTACAATCACAAGCAAATTCATTCCTTGCCATACATATCTCCTTTCCTTACTCTTTTGTAAGCAAAATAATTGAGTAATCATTCAACTTTTACTATATTATAGTTGAACAATCACTCAATTGTCAATAATTTTTATAAATTTTTTAAAATAATATGAAAGATAATTCTTTCATATTATTTTAAATGCTACAATCGCTAGCCCTTTGAGTTTTTCGACATACAGTCGAAAACTCAAATCGGGCATGAACAAATCAAAGAAAAATTTTCAATTTTTCTTATTTGTTCACAAATTTTTTATACACTTCCATGATAATTATTAAAGGTATTGAAAATACTACTAATCCACCAACAAACTCTAATGGTATTGTTTTTAAACGTAATATATTTGATAATATATCACTTCTCACGACTATTATTTGTATTAAACATGTTATTAATATCGAAAATATCAAGAATTTATTATTTTGTCCTGATATTTTAAATGCTGAAATTCTTTCACTTCTACAATTAAAGATATGAATATTTTCCATTAAGACCATCAATGTTAGTAAATAACTTCTAATAATTTCTATTTCAAGATGTTTTATATTATATAAATAAATATAAAGTGCAAATTCTATTATCCCCATTACTGTTGATGATATAATAATTTCATTTATCATTAATTTGTCAAATATTTTTTGATTATTTGCAGGTCTATTCATTACATCTTCAACATCTTTTTCAAATGCTAATGCATTACTTTGAATTCCATTACTTATTAAATTTAACCATAATAATTGTATTGCGACTAATGGTATTGGAAAATTAAATATCATCGCTAATACAAATAATATTATTTCAGATAATCCTGTTGATAAGAGCAAATATATTACTTTTCTTATATTATTATATGCTCTTCTTCCTTCTTCTACACCATTTACAATTGATGAAAAATTATCATCTGTTATTATCATATTCCCTGTTTCTTTTGCAATATCTGTTCCACTTCCTATTGCAACACCTATATTAGCTGATTTTAGAGCTGGTGTATCATTTACACCATCACCTGTTACAGCAACCATTTTTCCTTCTTCTTTTAATTTTTTAACTATTTCTAATTTTTCAATAGGTGTTGCTCTTGAATATACTTTAGTTATACCTATTCTTTTGGCTATTGCTTCTGCTGTATTTTTTTGATCACCTGTAATCATAATTGTTTCAATTCCAGCTTTCTTACAACTTTCTACCGCTTCTGTTACCCCTTCTCTAATTGGATCTACAAATCCTACTAATCCCAAAAATGTCATATCTTTAAGATCTTTTTCTTCTAATTCTTTTGACTCAAAATTTCTTTTATGAATTTTTCTTTGAGCAATTGCTATAACTCTATATCCCTCTTCTGCTAATTGAATATTTTGATTAAGAATTTTATCTTTATTTATCTTTTCTTTCTCATTAATATATTTGCAAAATTCTAAAACTTTTTCTGGAGCCCCTTTTATAGTTACTACATATTCATTATTTTCTTCAAATACTACTGCTGAATATTTTAATTGTGATTCATAATGTATCATACTTTTTATATCAAATTGTTGTTTTATTGGAATTTTCATTCCTAATGCTAAAAATGCTGTATCTATTGCATCACCTGAATGTCTCCATTGTTTTCCATCATATTCAAGCCTTGCTTCATTGTTTACATATCCCATTTTCACTATTTCTTTTATTTGTGTTTTATCTTTCTCATCACATCTTATTTCACCTATATCATTATATCCAATTCCTTTTATTGATGCTACACTATCATTCGGAAGAACTATTTTCTTTGCAGTTTGTTCATTTGCAGTTAATGTTCCTGTTTTATCTGTTGCTATAACATTACAACTTCCTAAGCTTTCAACTGCATTTAGCTTTTTTACTATTACATGTCTTTTTGCCATTTTATTTGAAGATACTGATAATACTATTGTCATAGCAATTGTTAATCCCTCTGGTATTGCAGAAACTGTTAATGCTATTACTGTTGATAATATTTCAGATAATTTATATCCTTTAAAAAACAAAAATATTGATACAATTATTGCAAAAATTAAAAATGCAAAACTTATTTGTTTTGAAAATTTTTCTATTTTAATTACTAGCGGTGTTTTTGAGTCTTCTGAAAGTAATACATTTTCTGCAACTTTTCCAAACTCTGTATATTGTCCTGTTGCAATTACAACACCTCTTCCTCTGCCTTTTGTAACAATACTTCCAGCAAATGCAATATTATCTCTTTCTGCTAGCTCTGTTTCTTTAGGTAATGTTATATCTGATTTATTTTTAGGTTTTGATTCACCTGTTAAAACAGATTCATCTATACTTAAGTTTTTTACATCTATTAATCTTAAATCTGCTGGCACTTTATTTCCAGATTCTAGTTCTACAATATCACCAACAACTATGTTTTCAGAATCAATTTCTTCTATTTTTCCATCTCTTAATACTTTTGTTCTAATTTTTATCATATTTTGAAGTTTTTCCGCACTTTTTTCTGAACTCCATTCTTGATATGTTCCTATAATTGTATTTATTCCTATTACGACAAAAATAAATATAGCATCTGCTGTACTTTTGGTAATTATTGAAAATATTGCTGAGAAAAATAATATAAATATTATTGGATTTTTCAATTGTTCCATAATTATGTTCCAAATAGTATTTTTCTTGCCTGTTGGAATTCTATTTAATCCTTCTTTTTTTAATCTTTTGTTTGCTTCTAAATTTGTTATGCCTTTAGAACTTGTTTCTAATTGTTTTAATATCTCTTCTTTTTCTTTATACCACATAAAAAAATCTCCTTTGAGTTATTATGCACTCAAAAGAGACCTTTTATTAATTTTTTTCATACTCATTATATATAAGTTATTAGGATTTCTAAGCAATCAAACATATAAAAATTCAAAAATATGCTTATATTAATACATCATGTATTTGTTTTAATATATTGTCATCTACAATTTCTTTAAAAATAATAGAAATTTTTGTTCTTGTTATTTCTATATTAAAGATTTCTAATTTATTTTCATTTGCAATTTTTAAAACTTTTTGCAATATATCATCATTTGAACTTATTCCATATCCTATAACTGAAATTTTTGATATTTCTTTTTTTACAATGCTTTTTACTCCAGAACTTTCAAGATTATGTGTTATTTCTGTTCCTTTTTTATCATTAAATGTTGATTCTGTAATTATTGGTACATCAAATTTTTCTCCTATTTCTACACATCTATCATGAAGTACTTTTGCTCCTTCACTTGATAATGAATACATTTCTTCATAAGATATTTTCGTTAGTTTATCTGCATTAGGTATTTTTCTTGGATCTGCTGTATATATACCATCAACATCTGAATATATGTAGCATCTTGATGCATTTAATTCTGCTGATAATGCTACTGCTGTTGTATCAGATCCTCCTCTTCCTAATGTTGTTATATTATTATTTTCATCTATACCTTGAAATCCTGTGATTATTACTATGTTTTCTTTTAATTCTTTTTTTATTCTTTCAGTATCAATTTTTATAATTGATGCATTTTGATAATTATTGTTTGTATATATTTGTGCTTGATATCCATTTAAAGATATTGATTTATATCCCATTAAATTCAATAATATTGCTAATTTAGATGCACTTATTTGTTCACCTGTACTTAGTAACATATCTAATTCTCTTTTATTTATATTTTGAGATTTAGTTATTTCTTCTAATTCTTTTGCTTGCTTTAATAAACTATCTGTTGTTTTTCCCTGTGCTGATACTACAACTACTACTTTATAATTCGTTGCCTTTTCTATTATTTTGTTAGCTACCATTACTAATCTTTCATTATTTGCAAGTGAACTCCCTCCAAATTTTAAGACTACTATATCCATATATAAACTTCCTTAAATAGTAAAAAAATAATAGTTATATTTAATTATAAACATAACTATTATATTATATTGTTTTTATGACTACTTGTTACTATTTATATATTTCAAATAACTTTCTATAAATCCGTCTAAATTTCCATCCATAACTGTTTGAACATTTCCAACTTCATAATTTGTTCTATGATCTTTTACAAGTGTATATGGACAAAATACATATGAACGAATTTGACTTCCCCATGCAATATCCTTTTGTTCACCCTTTAAATCATTTATTGTTTCTTTTTGTTCTTTTTCCTTTAAATCAAATAATTTTGATTTTAACATTTTCATTGCTGTTTCTCTATTTTGAATTTGCGAACGTTCTGATTGACATGCAACAACAATATTTGTTGGAATATGAGTAATTCTTACAGCAGATGATGTTTTATTAATATGTTGTCCACCAGCCCCTGATGCTCTATAAGTATCTACTCTTAAATCATCTGGATTTATATCTATTTCAATATCTTCTGTTATTTCTGGTAAAACTTCTAATGATGCAAATGAAGTATGTCTTCTTCCTCCTGCATCAAAAGGTGAAATTCTTACTAATCTATGTACTCCCATTTCACCTTTCATATATCCATAAGCATTTTCTCCAATTATTTCAAATGCAACACTTTTTATACCAGCTTCATCACCTTCAAGATAATCTAACTCTTTTACTTCATATCCTTTTTTTGTTGCCCATCTTGTATACATTCTATAAAGCATTTCTGCCCAATCTTGTGATTCTGTACCACCTGCACCTGGATGTAATGTTAATATTGCATTATTTCTGTCATATTTTCCAGATAATAATGTTTCTAATTGAATTTTTTCTACATCATCTTCTAGTTTTTTCGTAGATTTTAAAATATCTTTTGCAACTTCTTCATCAACCTCTAAATTTGCAAGTTCTGTTAATTCTATTAAATTACTTGCTTCATTTTGTGCTAATTCAAACTCATCAATCTTATGTTTTAATTCCTTTATTTTTACTAATACTTTACTACTTATTGATGTATCTTGTTGCCAAAAGCTTTCTTGTTGTGTTTGCTCTTCTAATTTATTTAGTTCTTCTTTCTTTGATTCGATGTCAAAGAGACTCACCTAAACTTTCTACTTTGTTTTTTAATTGTTGTAATTTATTTAAGTTTTCTTCTAATTCTATCAACTCTGTCAACTCCTTATATATTATAATCTGTTATAGATAATTCTGGGAATCTAAAATTTTGCCCTTGCGTTGTAAACTTTGCTGATATAAAATGATTTTTATCCATTGTATTACTTCCCTTTAAAAAGTATCTATATCTAATTGTATTTGTTAATTTCCCACCACCAACTATAACTGGATCATCCCACGTTGTGTCTATGGCATACCATTTTTCATCTATATTCACATAATTCCATGCATGATTTTCTGTTTTTCCATCACTATTTGTTGCAGTTCCCGTTACTATGATATTTTCTAATTCGGCTTCATTTAATAAATATTGTAAAGCTTTTGCATATCCTTCACATACGCATGTTTTTAATACTAAAGCTCCATAAATATTATATATATTGTTCTCACTAACAGTCTGTTCATACTCTATCGTATCTATTAAATAATCATGTATATATCTCATTTTTTCTACATCATTTTTTCCTTGAATTTCTTTTAAAATTTGAGTTTTTACATCTTTTATTTGACTCTCACATTGATCTATTTGAGCCTTTGAAGTAAATCCATCTAATAAATAAGTTGTATCTTTAGCATTATTTATATATACATTATATTTTGTTGAAAATACTTTTTGAATAGTTTCTATATTTATATACATTTTTGTAACATCTAAATAAAATACATCTGGATTATCATATGTAAATGCTTCTATTGCTGTTTGATATTCTTCTTGTAAGACATCACTTCCATTTTCTTGTGATAATATATTATAAAACGCATTTCCAAACTCTAATTCATATGTTCCTGTTTTCAAGTTTTCTTTATTTTCATATAACTTTTTATATATAATTTTTCCATAATCACTTAATTGACTATATAAATATTTATTCTCATATTCTTTCTCTTCAGTTTTAGTTGTTGAGCCTGTACTAACATCTATTTTTGTTTCTTTTGATGTTTGTATACTATTAACCTTATTATTTGATTCTTGATTTTCTATACTTGGATATGTTTCCACAAAATTACCAATCACAATATTTCCATCTCCAAAAAATTCATTGTACATTACATATCCAAATAACATTATTATTCCTGCTAATGCTATAACTATTAATACTAATAAAAATTTAATAAATCCATTCTCTTTTTTCATCAAAACATTCCTTTCAATTTCTTTTGTATATTTTTATTATATATTATAAAATATATTTTTTCAATTGTTTATTTCAGTTAATTAGAATATTTTTTCAAAATATTGTCAATATTAGAAATATGAATATTAAGAATTTTATAAATAATTTATTTGAACAAAATTATAATTTTTCAATTATAAATAATAAAGATGATAAAATAAAACCAATAAATAATAATCATACATCAATTTATCCTGAAATAAATAAAAACCTTGAATTTATACAAAGTAAATATAATACTTTAATTAATAGTGACATTGTAATTAGGAAATTTGAAACACTTGCTCAAAATCAATTATATAAAAGTTTTATAATTTATATTGATGGTCTAGTCAACTCCATTTCAATAAATGATTTTGTTTTAGAACCATTAATGTTTCCAAAAAGAGTTCAAAATCCTAATCCTGCCAATTTATTAAATTATATTGATAATAGATTATTGCCTCAAAATAGTGTTAATAAAGTTGAAGATTTTGAAGCTGTATGCTCTGGAATTAATATGGGAAATTGCTTACTTTTTATTGATACTTTAAATATTGCTTTTGATATAGATGTAAAAAAATATAATTCTCGTGGTGTTGATAAACCTGAAAATGAAGTAATTATAAAAGGACCTCAAGAAAGTTTTATTGAAAACATAAGAACAAATACCTCTCTTTTAAGAAAAATTGTAAATAATGAAAATTTGGTAATTGAGAATATACCTGTTGGCAATATTAGTAAAACAAAATGTGGTGTTTGTTACATGAAAAATATTGCAAATTCAGATTTAGTTGGTGAAGTAAAATTTAGACTTAGCAATTTATCTATTGATTCTTTAATTTCTACTGGTCAATTGGAACAATTGTTGGAGGAAGAAGAAACCTTTGGTGTACCTCAACTCATTTCAACAGAAAGACCTGATAAGTGTTGTAAATATTTGTTTCAAGGTAGAGTAATAATTTTAGTTAATGGAAATCCATATGCATTAATTGCTCCTGCAACTATTGAAGATTTTCTATTTTCTCCAGAAGATACAAATTTAAAGCCAATGTTTGCAAATTTCTTAAGAATCATTCGATTTATTGCTTCTGTTATTACTTTATTATTACCTGGCCTTTATATTGCTATAGCATGTTTTCATCAAGAGATTTTACCTACAGAGTTACTTTTCTCAATTTTATCTGCTAGAGAAAATGTACCATTTCCAATGATTTTTGAGTTATTGCTTATGGAATTTTCTTTTGAACTTATAAGAGAAGCTGGTTTGAGAGTTCCATCTCCTATTGGTTCTACTATTGGAATTGTTGGTGCTTTAATTTTGGGTGATGCTGCTGTTAATGCTGGAATTGTTAGCCCTATTCTTATAATTGTTGTTGCTATTACAGGTATTTCTTCATTTGCAATTCCTGATTTTTCTTTTGGATTTCATTTGAGAGTTTTTAGATTTATATTTATTGTTCTTGGCTTTACTGCTGGTTTTCTTGGAATTGGAACTGGATTATTTGTATATTTAACTTTATTGTGTAGTTTGAAATCTTTTGGTGTTCCATATACTACTCCTATTACTCCAAGTTCTTCTGATAATAATGGTTATTTTATTCCTCCTATTTGGAAACAAGAATATCGAGATAGCTTTTTGTCTCCAAAACGTAAAAAGTCTCAGGCTAAAATTAGCATGAAATGGAAATATTAAAAATTATTTTGTATACACAATTTAATCAATCATCATATCAAATAGAAAAAATAGTGTAATTATTGGTAAATAACTACACTATTTTTTTTTAGTTCTATTAATAATTTTCAGCTTTTATTTCAAAAAATGCTTTTGGATGATTACATACAGGGCAAACTTCTGGAGCTGATGTTCCAACTACAATATGTCCACAATTTCTGCATTTCCAAATCTTAACTTCTCCTGCTTCAAATACTTTTCCTTCTTTAACATTTTCTAATAATTTTAAATATCTTTCTTCATGTTCTTTTTCTATTTTACCAACTTCTTCAAATAAATATGCTATTCTTGCAAATCCTTCTTCTTTAGCTGTTTTTGCAAATTCAGCATACATATCTGTCCATTCATAGTTTTCTCCATCTGCTGCTGCTTTTAAATTTTCTTCTGTTGATCCAATAGATCCTCCATTTAATAATTTAAACCATAATTTTGCATGTTCTTTTTCATTATCAGCTGTTTCTTGGAATATAGCAGCTATTTGCTCATATCCATCTTTTTTTGCTTGACTTGCAAAAAATGTGTATTTATTTCTTGCTTGTGATTCTCCTGCAAATGCAGTCATCAAGTTTTGTTCTGTTTTTGATCCTTTTAATTCCATAATTTTTCCTCCTAAATTTTTAATATTATTATGTGCTTTTATTTAAATATTAAGCATTATTACATAATAAATATTTCTTTATCTATAATATATCTTTTATCGCAAAAAATCAAGATTTTTAAGTAAAATTCAGTAATTTATTCAAAATCTTATCAATATTAGAAAAAATACTCCTTTATCATCTTTATTAAATCTTTCAACTCTGTAGATTTATTAGAATTAGTATAAATTCCAAATTCAATCTCTCCCAATTCTAGAGTCGTTTTAACTTCAACCAAATTAAATTTCTTGTAATCATTTTCATCTACATATTCTCTTGTTATTAATCCTAATGCATTTCCCGAACCTGTAAGTTCCAAAATAGTATTATAGCTACTATTTTTTAAATTCAATTTTTTTCCTAAAGATAATGTTTCTAATCTTTTTACTGCTTGTGAATATTTTCTTGGAGTATATATAATTTGAGTTCCTATATTATCAAGTGTCACTTCTTTATTTGCAAAATCCGAATTTTTACTTGCAATTATCACATCATGCAAATAGCCCAATTTTGTATATTCAATACCATTTAATATTTCAGTATTATCTTTTTTAGAAAAAACTATATTTAATTCTTCATTTTGTAATTTTTTCATCATTTCACTAGTTTCTTCACATACTAGATTCAAATTAACATTAGGATATTTTAAATAATATTTATTAAGAGCTTTACCAAAAATACAACTTCCAATATGATTATGAGTACCTATATTAATGACTTTTTCTTTGCAAACTTGTCTATCTATTATATTCAATTCCTCAATTGGCTTTTTTATTTTTTCATATAATTTTTTTCCTTCTAAAGTTAATTCTACACCTTTACTTTTTCTTTCTAATAATTTCATTGACAATTGTTCTTCTAAATTTTTTATTTGTTTTGTAATTGCTGGTTGAGAAACATTTAACTTTTCACTTGCCTTAGTTATATTTCTTTCTTTAGCAACTTCTACAAAAATTCTATATAATTCAAAATCTATCATTTATATCACTCCATACTTTTTATAACATAAAAGCATGAAATATTCAATATATCTCATGCTTTTATGCTAAAATCAATTAAGCAAATTCAATAAACTTTTAAAAGCTTTTTCTATTTGCTCATTATCTTTTCCATTTAAATCATAATGGATAAAATCATTTTTACACCCAGATAAGTGTAATACCAAATTTGATGATAAAAATAAACTAAATACTCCTTCTTGACATTCTCCTTTTTTATATAATAAACAATTTTTTCTACAAAACTCCGAATATCTCGCTCCTCTTGTTGAGTCTTTTACTTGAACCCAATTATTGCCTCTAAAGTAGCAACTCATAGGAATACCATGTTTTTTTCCTATTAATGATGTTGTCCATTCTGCTTGAGAATGTGTTGATATTTGGCATAAGAAATCATAAAAATTACTCATTGGCACAAAAAGTTCTTGCCATAAATCATAAGCTTCTTTTCCAGTAACTTCATTAGAATAACCTAAATATTCAGAAAATCTATTTAAGTCTAATAATTTTACATTTACATCTAATTCATCTATTGCTTTTTGTACAAGTTCTCTTACCTCACATTCATTCAGTTTTGTTACAACAATATTATATCTAACTGAAATCTTATTTTTTCTCAAAGCTTTTGTTATTTCTATAACATTTTGAGAAAGATATTTAGGAAAATGAACACCACATATATATTCGGAAAGACTATCAACACTAAAAACAATATCTATATATTCTTTGTATTTTGTTAGCACATCTATATATTCTAAAATTCTAAATCCATTTGTGTTAATTCTTACTTTTGTATCTTTGAATTTCATAATATATTCAATAAGTTCACCAAAATAACTTACACTTGTTGGCTCTCCTCCTGTAATTCTAAAGTTTGCTATTCCATTTGCATACGCATTGTTAATAATATTTTTTACATCATCAAAAGAAATAGTTTCTTTTTCTTTTGATATGCTTTCTCCACCTTTTTTACAATAAAAACATTGATAATTACAATAAGTTGTGAGTGCTATTGCTAAATAAGTATTTACCCGTTTTTTCATCTAATTTGCCTCCTAATATTATTAGTATCTGTTATATAAATACTACATATTATTTTAGCATACTATTTATATTATTTGAAATACATAAATGTCAGTTTGTGATAACTAAATAGAATATCATTCACATTAAAACAACTTTTGCTGATTTCCATCAATTGTATCAAAGTTCATATTCTTCAAAGAATCCTCTGTTCTAAACTCTTGTTCAACAACAACTGTTTTCTTATTACCATCTTTAAACTCATGTTTTAATACATAATTTACCTCAAACATTGATATAATCTCTTTACTTATATTATGACCTGGTGCAATTAATTGAACATTATTTTCTTTTAATATTTCAAACATAACTTTCCATAAAAATACTGCACTTGTTGCGCCAAAAGGATTATCAACAATTATAACTTTTTTACATTTGCTTGAACCATCTTTTCTTGTAAGCATACTGATATAAGAAATTATACAAACAGCAAACATAAAGTAAATTGCATTAACTTGCCCGTCTGAGCCTAAATCTTCTTCCCATCTCTTATATGTTGAATGTTCTTGCACATCTTCAATCTTATATAATTTTACATAAGCTTTATCTATATTTATAATTTGTCCCACTAACATTTTTGAAGAAAGTTTTTCATTTAAAACTTCTTTAGTCATTTCTTCTGGCTTTTCTTCCATGTCTTGTACAATTTTATAAATATATTCTTTCATTCTTCTTATTTTTTCATCTTTTTCATATTCAAATAATTCAAGTTTTATTATATTTATATCTTTTCCACCAAATTTAATTTTAGATAATCCTGGCAATTTTTCCAAATCTCTTACTATTGTTTCTGCTTTTTCAAAACATTTTGTAATAAAGTTTTCTTGATATTTTTCAAGTTTTTCAATTGCCTCATCAATATGTCTGATTCTCTCATTAATTAACTCTATAATAGTTAATATTCCTTGATTATTATTTTCCGCTTCACTTAAACATACAGGATTTTTTATTCCTTCTATTGATTCTAACACATCTTGTTTTATATAATAATTTTCAACACATTCTTTAATATGTTTTATATAACTATCAAAGTTTTGTTTTTGTTTTGATAATTCTTTCTCTAAACTAATACTTTCTTGTTTGATTTTATTATATGTATATAATTCTGCTTCTAATATATTTTCAATATCAATTTCTTTTTGCTCTATTTTTCTATCTGTTATGAAATTTTCTAAACCTATACATTCTTTCTTAAACTCTTCAACTTCATTTTCAACATCTTGGATTTTATTAGTAATATTTCTTATATTTGTTTTATTAGATGTAATTTTATTTTTGTTTTCATTCATATATGTTTTGATTATTTCATTATTTGAAATTTTATCTTCAATTTTATATTCAAATCCTGATTTTTGTAATTGACCAATTGATAATTTTATTTGTCCTATTATTTCACTTTCTGCTTTATCTTTTTCTGTTAGCCTGTCTTTTAATGATTTAATATTTTTTTCTAAAATATCAATATTTGTTTTATATGATTTCAAATCACTCTCATTAATTCTTTCAAATATTTGATTTTTTTCTTCAAAATCATGTACATAATATCCATTTTCTTCAATTCTATTTTGACAATTATTCATATTTTGATTACACATATTTAATATTTTTACTAATTGATTATATGTTGATTCAGATGTACTAAATTTTTCTGTTAATGCTTTATATGTTGTTTCTATTTCTTCAAAGCTTTCCTCAATAATCTCTGTTTCTTCAAATTCTGTAAGTTCTGATAATTTTATCAAATATCTATTTTTTTGATTTTCTAAATTATTTATTTGTTTTTCTAGTCCTCTTATTTCATCTTCAATTTCTTGAACTCTTTCAATCTTTTCTTCTAAACTTTCTCTTAGTATTTGTTCATTTGATTTTTCTTTGCTGATTTGATCTTGAAGTTTTTGTAATTCATTATTTATATTTTTTAATTCATTTAAAACTTCAATTTCTTCTAAAATGCTTTTCTGGTCTTTTTCTAATAAAGTATTTTCTTTAGAAAGTTCTTCTTTTTTCTCATTATTATTTTGAATATTATTACTTAAATCTTTTTGCTCTTTTTCTAATTTTTCTATTTGAGATTTTGCACTATCTACATTTTCATATAAAGAATCTATTATGTTTTTGCTTGAATATGTTTGTTCAAATATTTTAACTTCATTCAAATATTCTTGCTCTCTGTCAATTCTTGATTTTACATCTAATATTTTAGAATTTAATCCTTCAATATTTTTCTCTAATTTTGATTTATATTCTTCAAGTTTTTCTGTATTTGAATTTTGCAATACGTCAACAGAAATAGGAAATATGTAATCTTTGCTTTTTATTACCGCTTCTTGTCTTAACATTTCAATATTTGCAATTGGTACTAAATTTTGTAATTCTGTTTCTATTTGTTTTACTTTTAATTTTTCAAAACTATTATTATCAACAAGGACTGAATACATTATTAATGGATTATTTTTTATTATTTCATTACGTTTTTCTTCATCATATTCTGCTAACTTTTCAAATCCTGCAATTACATAATTACATTTATTTTCAAGCTTTTCTTTCAAATGTAATATATCTTCATTTGGAATTATTGTATTATATTTATTAATTAGTTCAAGTTTTCTTGATTTTATTTGTTTTTCTATTTGATATGAATTTCTTTGCTTTTCTCTTTCATCTATACTTGCTTCTATTGTTTGCTTTACATTTATAAAATCCACATCAAATAATTTAGCTAGTTTTTCTATACTATTTTTGTCTTTTTCATATTTTTGAACATCTGCTTCTGCCTCTTTAAATACTTTATTTTGAAGTATTTGATTTGCTCTATTTTGAGCAAGTTCTTGATTTATTTTTATATTTTCATTATCTAATCTTTCTATTTCTGCATTATTTTTTTCTACTTTTTCTTTACACTCATTTTGTAATTTTTCTTCTTTTTCTATTCCTTCATCAATATTTAAAATTAAATCAAGTTTTCCTTTTTCTGTAAACTCATTTGTAATTATATTCTTGTTTTTATTTTCTTCATCAATTTGTTTTTGATAATTTTCTATATTTAAAGAACTTTTTGTAAAATTTGTTCTTGCAAAATTTTCTTGATCTTTTGCAATCTTTCTGGCACTAGCTTTCTCTTCTCTTGCTTTTAAGCTATTAGAATATTGTTTACTAATCTTCTCTATTAATTTTTGTAATTTTAATTTATAATTATATCCATAAATATTATATTTTTTTGCCAAATCTTTATCAGCAATTTGCATACTATTTATTTGTATTTGTGTTTTATCTCTTTCTTGCTTATTTTCTAAATATTCAACATATTCATTTTGAGCTTTTGACAATGCTAATTTCTTTTCCGCATCTTCTTTTTTGGCTTGTATTTTTTGTATTTCAGTGTCTATATTTTGTTTGTCATTTTCAATTTCTGCTTTGTCATTATGTAATTTATCTATTTTATATTTTTCGTTTTCAATATTTAATCTTGTATTTTCATCTTGTAATCTAGAAATCTCATCTGTTTCATGTTGAATTTTGTCTTTCAATTCATTCATTTTATGTTGCTTATATTGATATGCTTCATTTGCTTTTTTATTTATTTTATCAATTCTGTTAAACTCATCAATAAATTTTGCATTTTCTTTTTGAAGATTTTCATACATTTCTTTTGCTTGTTCATATTCTTTTTTGTTATCATTTTGCTTTCTAAATAACATTAAATTATCTTTTAGTTCTATCAATGTATCTACTAATGTATCTTCTGTCTCATCACTATTTTGTAAATTGATATTATCAATTATTTTTATTAAAAAGTTTTCTATTAATTTTCTTGATGTTTTATTTTCTTTGAAATATTTTTCTATATAATTTTCAGATACATTTATTTCTGATATAAGTTTCCATTCTGCTGATATAAGTCCATAATATTCTATTCTTTTCATATAATCTTTTTTACTATCAAATATTTCTACAGGCAGTCCATCTTTTTTCATTCCAATAAGATATTGCCTTAATTTATCATAAGACATATAAATTTTATCATTTCCATCTCTTGTTACAAGTGGCAAGCTTTTTATATCTATTTGTGCATAATCATTATAAAAATAACAATAATTGTAATAATCTATTTCTAGTTTATTATCATCTTCTTCATCATTATCTGATTCTTGTTTTTTTCTTGCACAAAATCCTGTAAGCATATATTTGTATTCATATCCATCATCAAGTTCCCATTCTACAAGACAATGTGATGTTCTTTTTGTGTTTCCACCTATAAATATATTTTTTATAGGCTTTTCTTTTTTTAAATATGTATTTGGAAGTACTGTTTGTAAAAGCATTAATATTAGCATTGATTTTCCACCAGTATTTATTAAATCATATGTCGTAGATTTTCCATCTAATCTCATATTAAAATCATCATATATGCTTTTTGCATCATTATAGTTTACATTTACTAATCGAATTCTATTAATATGTGGCATTTTCATTACCTCCTAATTCATATACATATTCAAGTAATCTATTTTTATTTTCTTTACTATATTCAAAGTAAAAATAGACTATTGATTTGAATCTTGTTGTAATTGATATTATTCTTCTTTCCTCATCAAAGAAAATTAGATTTTCTTCTTGCATAAAATTTAATACTAATTTTACAAAAGATATTTTATCATTTTTTCCAGAGTTGATGTCCTCTCTAGCATCTGGCAACCTTTCCCATACCTTTTTTATATCTTTAAAATTATATTCATTTTCTTTACTTACTTTTTCAATATCTTCTTTTACAAGACTTTGAAATTTTATATTTATTGTTTCTATTAATTCTTCAAGACCTAAATAACTTCTTGGTGAATTTAGTCCAGATTCTCTATAAAAACATGTTATTATTGTTAATATTATAAAATACATTAAATATATATCTTCATTTTTGTTTAATATTTTAATTTTTTTCTTCAAATCTTCATTTGAATAACCAAATACTTTATTATCAATCATCACACATAGATTTAATGTATTATCTAATCTATAAATATTAAATCCCATCTTTTCAGCAATCATATCACATAAGCTTTCTACTTCATCATTTCCAACATATTGTTGATATAATTCTGTGTTTTCAGATTTTTTTATTTCTTTATTTTGTAATAATGTATTTATTATTTCTAATGCTATATTTAAACTATCTTTTATTTCTTCCAATTTTTGCTCCTTTCTATGAATTTGCTGAAATAATAATATTAGTTATTTTCAATCCATTTCCAAAGTCAATGTCATCATTTTGTGTTATTATTCTAATTTGATTAAATGAATAATCTTTAAACATTTCATCAGATTCTACAGTTAATTCTTTTTTACCATTTAAAAATATTACAAAAGATATAAAATCACCATTATATAATGATTTTTCTCCATAATTTGATCTTATAAATTCTGAATATTCTTTTAAATCAAAACTTTTTCTCGTTTTTAATAAAAGTAACATATTTTCAAAATAAAATTTAAAATTATGTACTACTCTTTTTTTGGTAATATCATCAATTGTATCTATTTGATGTGTTTGTGATTTTTCTTTTTGTTCTTCTTCTTTTTTATCTTGATTAATTTTTTGTGATTCTAATGATTTCATTGGATTAAAACTTTTTAATTTCTTTGGTAATAAAAATGGTGATATAAAATAAAATAATTTTTCTGGATTATTTGTTTTTGATATAACCTTTTCAAATTCTTGCTCAAATTTGAATTTTTCTGAAAATGCACTTCTTGCTCTCATACCTATTATTTCATCATGTTTTTTTGTCATTTCTATTGCTTCTTTTAATAATTTTGTATGACTATTTATTGTTTTGTTTAATTCTTTTTCTATCTTTTTTATTAATGAAATTGTTTGCTTTTCTTTTTCATTTAATTGATTTGATTCATTTTTGGCTAAATATTCATTGCAAATATTATCTACTAATTCTAATACTTCTCCAAATAATTCTTCTTCCTCATTTATTTGTCCTTCAACAGATTCATGATACTTGTTATATTCTTCTATTCCTTCTTTTCCACCATACATTAGTGCTTCAAGTACTAGTTCTTTTTGTTCACTTTTTTTCTTTACTTCTATATTTAGTCTTTTTATCGTATCATAAGCATAATTAAATGAACCTTTTTCTATTTGTTTTCTAAATAGTAATAAATTTATTGTTATTTGTGCTGAATCTGGAAACTCTTTTGTTTTTAAGTAAAAATCTATTCCTTGTGGTGTTATATAATAATTTAGCTTTCCATTTTCTCCTAATTTTATTTCTATATATTTTATATGCCTATCTTTATTTTCTTCTTCTTTTAAACTGTAATATTCATAAGTAAAATTGTTTCCATTATTTTGTGCCACATCTAATATCTTATTTACTATTTCTTTTACATTTTCTTGCTTTTTATTATATATTTTATAAATAAAATATTCTGTAAAATCCACTATATCTTGATATTCGATTTTTCTATTATTTAATTTTCCTGTATAAAGTAAATATGATAATATTGCTATAAAAACTGAATTCAAGTCAATTTCAGTTTTTTCATCTTGTAATTTTTTATTTATTACAAAATAAGGATAATAGATTTTTAAGTTTTCTTCTCTTGAATCTATTTCTTCTATTACATCTTTTATTATTTCTTCATAAGATTGCTCTTTTATATCTTCTGCTGTAAATACTTCTTTTTCTTCGTTTTCCAAAATCTATTCTCCTTTCATTATTTTTTCTGCAATACTTGCATTAAACACTTCTTGTGGAATATATAATTTATTTTCAAATATATATTTTAATTTTTTTTGATAATTTTTATCAAATTCTTTTAAGAATTCTTCATTATTTTTTAAATTACAAATTTGGTTTGTTCTTATTTTATTGGGATTTTTTTCTATATCTAATATTTTTTGATATCCTGTTTTATAGGTTTTTATATTATATTGTGAATACTTACTTTTTAACTGTTCATAAATATTTATTCCTTCATAATCAATATCTCCAAAATATTCGATTATGTTATTTTCTAATTTAAAATTATTGATAAATTCAAAGCTTTTTAATATCTTTTTTCCTTCTCCATATATAACTAAATATATATTTTTATATTTAGTTGTTTTTACTGCATTTTGTATTGTCCAGAATGTATCTTTGTTTTCTATTATTAAAATTTTTTCTTTACTAAATTCTTTGTTTTCATAATAAAAAAATGGCTCATAAGTTTCATAACATTTTAAATCTTGTAATGTTAATCCAAGCTTTTTTATTATATCTTCTCTTTCTTTGAGCAATTTTTCGTTTTGAAATATTTGATATGATCTTTCGTTTATTGTTAAGACACCTTCTATCGGTTTTGAAATAAATTTACTTATTGAATTAATAATTTCTTTGTCTTTTTGATATTCTTTTGTATTTTTTAAATAATAGTCTATTTTAAGCTTATTTGATAAATTTATAATTTCTTGTTTTATATTTGCATCATCTTGTTTTATTATTTTATATTTTTCTGAAATTCCTTCTACATTTGTTTTTGATGTTTTTTGTGGTTCTATATATCTCTCTTGAACTAATTTTTCAATTTCGTTTTTTAGTATTTTTTCATTTTGTGGAGTATATTCAAGATTTAGGTTTTCTCTTATTTCTTTTATGTTTATTGTTTTGGATTTTTTAGATTTTACTAGTACTATTATTTGTTCTTTTATTTCCATTTCTATACCTTTCTTTAAGGTTGTTTTTCAGTCATATCATATCATAAAAGCCTTGAAAAATCAAGGCTTTATTCTAATAAATCCCCTGCTATCAAATTGATAACAAGGGATTTATTTATTACTTAAAATTAGTCCAAATATTTATTTGGATTGATATTTATCATAGATTTCATATGCTTCTTTTTCATCAAGGATTTTCTGCTCTAACAATTTTTCTGCCATTTCAGTAACCATATCTTTATGTTCAGTAATAATCTTTTTAGTTTCTTCGTAAAACTTATTTAAAAGTTCCTTTATTCTGTTAAGTACTTGATTATTTACATCAGTACCAGCTAACAATGAAACATTAATACTTGAAATAGGTACAATTCCCAATTCATCATCAAAACAATATTCTACCAAATATTTTCTTAACAATCTTTCAGCATTAATTAAATCTTCTTTTGCACCATCTGAAGACGTTCCAAAGAAAATTTCTTCTGATGCTTTTCCTGCCAGACTTAGCATAATTCTAAATTCCAGATACTCTTTGGTCCATTTGATACTTTGAGAGATTGGATATGTAGTAATATGTCCTCTTGAATCATTAAATGGAATTATTGCTATTTCTCTTACCCGCTCCTTTTCCAAATAAAATGCAAACAAAGCATGACCTGCTTCATGAAATGCTGTTACTCTAATTTCTTCAGGTAAATTTGGAAATTTTCTGACATCTCCTTTTTCTTCCATCATTATTGCCATAATAAAATCATGACTGGTAATTTCATTATGATTATATTTTTGCATTATATCTTTTGCAACATCCATAATATAGATTATTTTCAAAAAACTTTTTCCAAAGCATTTCTTGGCAATCATAAAACTATCTTCACTAGTAGATATTTCATTTTTTTGACACCAATATTCAATAATTTCTTTTCGTTCCTTGACATCAGGAAAATACATCTCAATTTTGATATCAAATCTTCCAAGACGTTTAACACTTCTTTCGATATTTTCTTTTCTTGTTGTTGCAACTACAAGAATATTATCTTTCTTACTCATTTCAAAATTAAACTGAGCACAAATTTTTTCTCCATTATCATTTTTGTCAATTGCATCAAATTCATCAAAGAAAATAATACAAGATTTTTTAAGTCTTGCTACTGAAAAAATTCTTTTTATATCTGTTGCACTTCTTACTTCTCCTCCAGAAATAATCATATATGGCATTTGTGCTTCACCAATAAATGCTTTTGCCATAAAAGTTTTTCCTGTTCCTTCAGGGCCTTTAATGATAATGCCTTTTGGCTTACTTTCTTGATTATTTAAAATTTTAGAAATTGCTTGACGTAATTTAATTTTTTGAGCATCATATCCTATTACATCATCAAACCGAATATCAATTTTTGAATCAAATTTAAACATTAGTCTTCCAAACCAACCTGTTGTAAATTGAAGCTGTTTATAAAGCATAACTTGCCTCCTATAATAAATTTTCAAAGTTCGTACACATATATTATAATATATTTTACATAATTTTTCAATCAAATTTCAAACAAAATGAGCCAATTAATCTCATTAGACTAATTGACTCATTTGGTTAGTAGCCATTATCTTGCAAATAAGCAATTCGTTCAATTGTTGCTATGTTTCCAGAACTGTCTGATACAGAATAAATAAATACATATTTTCCCGCCTCAGATTCATCTGGTACACATTTTCTTTGAACTTTCCAGGTTAAATCTCCATCATAGTTATCCAATGCTTCATATCCTGGTTCTCTATAGTTTCCAATATTTTTAGTTTGAACCACAGCATCTCCTTTTAATGTTATAATTGGTGGCTGAGTGTCCACAACATGTATTGTTTGATTTAAAATCCTGATTCCAAATATATAACTAATTTTATAATCTCCAATTTTTGTTGTATCTACTGTATTAATTGAGATTACTGCCTTATCAGACACATCCCAAAATAGCCATTTTATTGTTGCATTTTGAACATTTGCTCCAACTTCAATTGTTTCTTCAGCATTTTGAGTTATTTTTACACACCCCAATATAGTTGCTATTGCTACAAAAATTGAAAAAGCTGTTATTAATGTTCTAAAAAAGATTGATATTGCCCCAAATTGTTTTTGCCGTTTTTTACTCATTTTGCTACTCCTCCTAAACAAATTATTATTTTGGATACAAAAAGCGGTTTCAAAATTGAATTATACTATAATTTCCAAAAAAAGTAAATGTATTTTTTTATAATTTTCGGAAATTATATATTTAGGTGGTGATATTTTATGACAAATAAAGAGCTTTTATATGTTGAAGATGCTTTAGGACATGAAAACTATATGAAAACATGTAGCAAAAAAACAGCTACACAACTTACTGATCCAACTCTTGCTACTTTTATTGGTGAATTAGAGCAAAAGCATACTGAATTGTATAACAAATTTTTAAATTTATTATAAAAGAAAGGAATTGTAATTATGCAAGATAAAGATTTAATGGAAAATGAACTTCTTGTTGTTAAAGGTGTTTGTGACTTATATTTACATGGTACAATAGAATCAACAACAGCTGAAGTTCATACTGCTTTTAAAGAAGCTTTAAATGAATGTTTAAATATTCAAAATAAAATTTATAATTTAATGGCAGAAAAAGGCTGGTATCAAACAGAAAATGCTGAACAACAAAAAATAACTGCTGCTGAACAAAAATATTCTAATCAAAATAATTAGTTTATTATATAGAAATAGAATTTCCGCGAAATGCAGAAATTCTATTTCTCTAGTTTTTATAATTTTTTAAATAAGAATCCATTTTCTCTATAAATTCTTCATTATTTTTTGTTTTGGTCATTTGAGAAATTATTTGCTCTGTAACATCTGCAACAGGTAAATTATTTAATGCTTTTCTTAATGCAAATACTGTTTCTAATTCTGGTTTTGTCAATAATAAATCTTCTCTTCTTGTTCCAGATTTATTTACATCAATTGCTGGGAATATACGTTTTTCAGATAGTTTTCTATCTAAGTGTACTTCCATATTTCCTGTTCCTTTGAATTCTTCAAATATTACATCATCCATTCTACTTCCTGTTTCAATTAATGCTGTTGCAAGTATTGTTAAACTTCCTCCGTTTTCAATATTTCTTGCTGCTCCAAAGAATTTTTTTGGTTTATGTAATGCTGCTGGATCTAACCCTCCTGATAATGTTTTACCAGATGATGGCATAACTAAATTATATGCTCTTGCTAATCTTGTAATACTATCTAATAATATTACAACATCTTTATTATGTTCTGTTATTCTTTTGGCTCTTTCTAATACCATTTCAGCTACTTTTACATGATGCTCTGGCATTTCATCAAATGTTGAATAAATAACTTGTCCTTTTATTGAACGTTTCATATCTGTTACTTCTTCTGGTCTTTCATCTATAAGTAAAACTATTAATTCAACTTCTGGATTGTTTTCTGATATACTATTTGCTATTTTCTTTAATAATGTTGTTTTTCCTACTTTTGGTGGAGCAACAATCATTCCTCTTTGTCCTTTTCCTATTGGTGAAATTAAATCAATTATTCTCATTGCATATTCTGTTGGCTTTGTTTCAAGTTTTAGTCTTTCGTTTGGATAAATTGGTATTAATTCATCAAATCTTTTTCTTTTTGCAGCCTTTTCTGGATGTTCTTCATTTACTTCTCCAACAAATATTAATGAAGGGAATTTTTCACCTTCTTTTGTTCTAGCAATTCCTTTTATTATATCACCAGTATCTAGTTTAAATCTTCTTATTTGGATTGGTGAAATATATACATCTTTTGGACTTGATAAGTAATTATCTCCTCTTAAAAATCCATATCCATCTGGTAATACTTCAAGTATTCCTTCAACAATTTGATCATCATCATTTGTTACCTTATACTCAATTGTTGAACTTGCTTCTGATAATTCTCCCATTTGTTCATCATCATTCTCATCATATCTTAATTCGTCATTTTCTTCTACTTTTGGTTTTGATGAGTCTTTGATTTGATTTAATAATACTATTAATTCTTCTTTTTTTAGTTTTGAGATATTTTTTATGTTATGCTCTTTGGCAAAATTTCTCAACTCTAATAATGTCATGTTTTCTAAATCTGACATAACTACCTCCTATTTATTTGATTTTTAATTTAAATTTTTTGGATTTCTTTTGAGACTTAATAAAAATAAAGATAAATCCTTAAAACTTGGATGTTTTAAGGATTTACTTATTACTATCGACATAAACTCTTTCATTTTGTAAATACATTCCTAGTTTTTCGCGTGCTACTTTTTCTATATATTCTGGTGAATTTGATTTATTTATTTCTTCTTCTAAATTTTGCTTGTTTTGATCTAGTTCGTCTTGTGCTACATTTATTTTTGTAGATAATTCTTTAATTTCTTTTTGATATTGTATTATATTTTTTTGTTGTCTTATTAACACCACTCCCCATATTATTAGGGCAATTAAAAAGACAGGTATTAAAAATTTATTCTTTTTCATAAGTGCTCTCCATTTTTAAACTTTAGATATTATATTATTCTCCATTACTTTCCAAATTCCCCTTTTTCTCTTTAAATTTAATTAGTTTTTTTAATTTATTTAATATATTATTAATAAATTTTATTGGAATTTTGAAGATTTTGCTGATAAATGTCAATATTATTTTTATTTTACTCATTATAAAATAATTTACTTTTATAAATATTGTACTTAATGTTAATGTATATATTACTGCCCCTATCAATATTCCTAATATCATATATATTCTGATTTCTCCATCATTAAAAAACCATATATTATATAATACAATTATTCCTGCCAATATCCAATATATTATATCTTCTAGGTATGTAACTAAATCTGGTGTTTTAAATGTTTTCCTCAATGTTCTAAAAAAGTCAAATAATACTCCTAATCCAATTCCTGTTAATGAAAAAACTATAAATAAATATGCTTGATTTTTTACCATTTTATGCCTTTCTTTTATTTAAAGATTTTGCTTAATAATGATGTTCCTCCATTTTTTTCTGGTCCTTTTTGACTATATGTTAAACTTGAAATTTCTCCATCAATTATTACTTCAGATGTATCTAAACTTAATTTATTTATTCTAATATTTTCTCCTTTTACTGTAAGTAATCCTAATTCTGTATCTATCATTACTACTTGATCATCAAAACTTAATACATCATTTACTCCTGATACATTAAGCTTTTCTCTATTTTCTAATACTATATTTTGAACAATGTTTTGATTAATTGTCGTACTTTTTCTTTCTTCTATCATAATTTAATATCATCCTTTCTCTTTTATACTAAATTATAATATGCTGTTAATATAATAAATATAACTAAAAAGAGCACATAAAATTATGCGCTCTAATTAATTATTTTAATCTTTCTTCAAGATTTTTTAACATATTTTGATATTTTTCAAGTTTTGCTTTTTCTTCATTAATTTTAGCTTCTGGAGCTTTATTAACAAATCCTGGATTTGAAAGCATTTTACTTGCTCTTTCAATTTCTGCAATAACTTTTTTCTTTTCTTCTTCAATACGTTTTCTTTCTTCTTCAATATCAACAAGTTCTTCAAATGGTATATATAATTCAATCCCATCTGTTATTATTGATAGCGCATTTTGTGCAATTCCTTCTTTGTTTTCTTGAACTTTGATATTTTCACTATATCCTAATTTCTTTAAAAATCCTTCAGATTGATTTATTAAATATTTATATTTTGTTGTTACAAATATTAATTCTGTCTTTTTTGATGGATGTACATTTGAACTTGCTCTTAAATTACGAATTCCTATAATTATTTCTTTTAATTTTTCAATTTCTTCTTCATCAGCTTTAAAATTATATTTTTCATCAAATTGTGGGAATTTTGAAATCATTATACTTTCATCAATATTAAATAATTGTAAATATATTTCTTCTGTTATAAATGGCACAATTGGGTGTAATAATTTTAATGAATTCATTAATACTTCATTTAATGTTACTTGTGCCATTAATTTGCTTTCTTTATCATCACCATATAAACGTGTTTTTACAATTTCTATATACCAATCACAGAATTCATTCCATATAAAGTCATATATTTTTTGTGTTGCAACTCCTAAATCATAATTTGTAATGTTTTCATTTACTTCTTTTGATAATGTATTTAATTTTGATATTATCCATTTATCTTCTTTAGCCAATTTTGCTGTATCAATTTCATCTAATTTTGGTAATTTTTCAACACCATCTAAATTCATTAATACAAATTTTGCAGCATTCCATAATTTATTTGCAAAGTTTGAGGCTTGTTCTAGTTTTTCTGGCATATATCTTATGTCATTTCCTGCTGAAATTCCTAAAACCAGTGAAAATCTTAATGCATCTGTACTATATTGATCAATAACTTCTAATGGGTCTATTCCATTTCCTAATGATTTTGACATTTTTCTACCTTGGCTATCTCTTACAATACCATGTATTAATATATCACTAAATGGCTTTTGTTTCATACATTCTAATCCAGAAAATATCATTCTTGCTACCCAGAAGAATATTATGTCATATCCTGTTACTAATACATTTGTTGGATAAAATGTTTTTAAATCTTCACTATCCATATTAGGCCAGCCAAGTGTTGAGAATGGCCATAATGCTGAACTAAACCATGTATCAAGAGAATCTTCATCTTGATGTAATTTTGTTGAACCACATTTTTCACATTTTTCTGGTGCTGTTTTGCTTACATTTATATGTCCACATTCATCACAATAATATGCTGGTATTCTATGTCCCCACCATAATTGACGTGATATACACCAATCTTGAATATTTTCCATCCAGTTGAAATATGTTTTTTCATATCTCTTTGGAATAAATTTTATATCATCATCTTTAACTGCTTTTATTGCTGGTTCTGCTAATTCTTTCATTTTTACAAACCATTGATTTGATATTCTTGGTTCTACTGTGTTATGACATCTATAACATTTTCCAACATTATGTGTGTAATCTTCTGTTTTAACAAGTGCTCCTATTTCTTCTAGTTTTTTTACTATTAGTTTACGTGCTTCTAATGTTGTTAATCCTTTATATTCTGGTACTAAATCTCCCATTATTGATGAATCATCAAATACTTCTACTATTTCTAGATTATGTCTTAATCCTGCTTGATAATCATTCATATCATGTGCTGGTGTTATTTTTACACAACCCGTTCCAAAGTCTTTTTCTACAAAATCATCTGCGATTATTGGAATTTCTTTATTCATAATTGGTAATATACATGTTTTTCCAATTATATCTTTATATCTTTCATCTTCTGGATGTACTGCAACAGCACTATCTCCTAGCATTGTTTCAGGTCTTGTTGTTGCAACTATTACATATCTGTCTGTTCCTTTTATTTGATATCTTATATGCCATAAATGTGATGGTTCTTCTTCAAATTCAACTTCTGCATCTGATAATGATGTATGACATGATGGACACCAGTTTATCATTCTTGTTCCTTTATATATTAGTCCTTTTTTATATAAATTTACAAATTGTTCTAATACAGCTTGTGATAATCCTTCATCCATTGTAAATCTTGAACGTTCCCAATCACATGAACAACCTAATTTACGTTGTTGTTTTTGGATTGTTCCTCCATATTCTTTTGTCCAAGCCCATGCTCTTTCCAAAAATTGTTCTCTTGTTATATCAGCTTTTGTTAATCCTTCTTCTTTTTTCATTTTTTCTACAACTTTTACTTCTGTTGCAATTGCTGCATGGTCTGTTCCTGGTACCCATAATGTGTTATATCCACACATTCTTTTATATCTTATTAACATATCTTGCATTGTTCCATCTAATGCATGTCCCATATGTAATTTTCCTGTTACATTTGGTGGTGGCATTACTATACAAAAGCTTTCTTTTCTTTTATCCATTGATGGCTTGAAATAGCCTTTCTTTTCCCATTCATTATATAAATTTTCTTCAAATTCTTTTGGATTATATTTATCCATTAATTTATGATTACTCATATCTTTTCTCTCCTTTTTAATAAAATTTAACAATATATTTACAAGAATATATTTCATCTGGTTCTATTGATAAAATATTTTCTTTTTCTTTATAAATTTGATTACTATCAATCTTATCTGCTGTGTTTTGCCATGGTTCTATACAGACGAATGGTGCTCCTTTTTTTGACCATAATGCTAAATATGGAAAATCTGTAAAGTCAAATTCTAATATTTTTTTATTAGTATTTCTATTTTGCAATATTACTTTATTTGATTTTATATTTTTCATTATTATTGCATCATTATCAAATATATTTTCTGTTAGATGAATCTTATTTTCTTCTAATATATTTGTGGCATTTTCCGTATCTATTAATCCATTTCTTAATTTCAAAAATTCTATATTTTCTTCATTTTGTTCAAATACTATCTCATAATCTCCTGTACTATAATCGCATTTAAATGCAGGATGTCCTCCTATACCAAAATAAATTTTTTTATTATCTATATTTTTTACTTCATAAGTTACTTGAAGTGCATCTCCTACAATCTTATATATAACATGTAATTCAAATTTATATGGATATTTTTTTAATGTTTGTTCATTATATTTTAATATATAATGATTTTCTTCTATTTCTTGAAATTCCATATCTCTTGCAAATCCATGTTGAGACATTTCATATATTTTTCCTTCTATTTGTGTTTTTCCCTCTTTTATTTGTCCCACTATTGGAAATAATATTGGTGATTGTCTATTCCAAAATGTTTTTCCATCAAATAACATTTCGTTTTCATCTTTTAAGATACTTGTTAATTCTGCACCTTGTCTTTTTGATTTTATTTTTAACATTATAAAATTCCTCCTTTATAGAACAAAAAACTCACTCTTATGTTTTCACATAAGGGCGAGTTCTATATCTCACGGTACCACCTTAATTATTATCTTTTTGATAATTTCTCAATTTACTTTAACGCAGTATTACGAATAATCTTACTACTATTTCAGATTATCAACTCAAAAGCTACCTTCCATTTGCCTTTATTTAAGAAGCTTTCAGCCCACGACTTCTTTTCTCTACAAATAGTTCAAATGTACTCTTCCTTTTCTTCGTTTTTATTATGTCATTATATTATCACTTTTTTATGTGAATTGCAATAGTTTGAAATATTTTTTCTATGTTTGAGAATATTTTCTTGTTGGTCTATAAAAACAATGGTTTCCATATCTTGTATGAAATGTTCCAGAACCATTACTTGGAAAAGTTGATGAACATGTTGGTCTAAATGGATTCAAATACCATAAACAATCACCTATTTCATTAAGTTTATTACCCGACAATGCCCAATCAGCAATATAATAATGAATATCTGTTGGAATCATGTTATATATATTTTGTGAATTATATTGATTTCTTATTGTTTCTCTTGCACAGTCATATTGCCCTTTTTGAAATATTATATTTCTTAAATTACCACCTTGTGAAACTCTTGCATATTCTCCCTCTATTGCATTTACCCTATTTAAAATTGACGTTGCAACAGCCTTCATTCCGTTGTCTCCTTCGCCACCAGCTTCACATTGCACAATTCTTGCTAATAGCTCTCTATCTGAATATGCCATAAAAAACACCACCTCATATTATTTTATGAAGTGATGTTCTTTTTGTGATTTTATTTTAAGATTGATTTATATATTTTCCAATCTCTCATTACTTTTCTTACATACATATTTGTTTCTTTAAATGGTATGTTCTCTGCATCTGTTCCATCTTCTTTTAATGTATCTTGACTAATCCATTTGTCAACATTTCCATGTCCTGCATTATATGCAGCTATTGCTAGCTCTACACTATTATATTTTTCTATTAATTGCGAAAGATATATTGTTCCTATTTCTATATTAATTTCTGGATCTAATATATTTTCATCTGTTAATTCAATATCATTTTTTTGAGCAATTTCTTTTGCTGTTGAATCCATTATTTGCATTAATCCTTTTGCCTTACTTTTTGATATTGCATTTGGATTGAATTTACTTTCTACTTTTATAACAGCATACAATAATTCTTTTTCTACTCCATATTTTTCAGCATATTTTTCTACATATTGCCTATAATCTGTTTTATATAACATTCTTAATATAATTGTTTTCCCCCAGTATACTGCAAATATTAATATTGCAAGTATAGCTATTATTTTTATTACCTTGTTCATTCTATTTGCAGGTATTCCTCCTTTGTTGATTTTTTTAATGTTATTTCTTTAGCCAGTTTTTACCATCTACAATTTTTGAAATCATCATTGATGATGCAGTATCTCCAACTACATTTAGCATTGTTGCTGGTGCATCTATTATTGTTGCAATTATTGTTAATATTGGTAATGCTGCTGTTGGACATCCTAACATTGTAATTATTAACATTTCTGAAATTGTTCCTCCACCAATTGGAACTGCTGTAACTAATAATGTTGATACTAAAGCTATTGCTAATATTCCTAATATGCCTGTTCCTGTTGATATATTCATTCCAAATAAGCATACTAAAAACATTATTTTAAAAACTGAACCTATTATAGATCCATCTTTATGAAAACTTGTTCCTAATGGTATTGCTGTTTCTGCAACATCTTCTGGAACTCCAATCTTTTTACTACATTCTATATTTACTGGAATTGATGCTGCACTTGAACATGTTCCAAGTGCTGTTGCTGTAGCTGGCAATACATTTTTCCAATATAATCTTATTCCCTTTTTGCCTCCTGCAACAAATGCATATATAGAATATATTATTAAATAATATAAAATTGATACAATTGTATATATTACAAAAGTCTTTAAATATCCTACAACTATCATTTCTCCAAAGCTTCCAACTAATGCCGCAAAATAACAACCCAAACCTATTGGAGCATAATACATTATTAGTTTTACAACATTATTTATTATTTCATTTGCAGATTCTAAAAAATCTACAACAGGCTTTGCTTTTTCTCCTGTAATATTTATTGCTAATCCAAAAATAATTGAAAATACTAATAATGCTATTATATTATCTTTAGATAATAATTTTGTAAAATCATTTACAGTTAACAAACTTGCTGTTCTTTTTAATATTCCTATTTCTTCATTTTCTTGTGTTTCTTCCTCTGTTGTTTCTTGTAATGATTGTTTTATTTTTTCACTATCTTCTGGTTTTACTAATTTTATAAAATATGTACTAACAAATCCTATTAAAACTGCTATTATTGATGTTATTATAAATACTAAAAATGTTGCCCCTACTATTTTTCCAAGTCTTTTTGGTGATTTCATTTTTGATATTGATGTTGTAATTGTTAAAAATATTAATGGTGTTATAACTACTAGTAATAAATTCAAAAATATGTCTCCTAAAGGGCTTAAAACTGTTGCTTTTTCTTTAAATATAAATCCTACAATTGCTCCTATTATTATTGATACTAATAATATAATTGTTGATTTGTAGTTTGATAATAATTTTTTCATAATTATCTCATCATCTCCTTTTTAGTGTGTAGGAAAAATCGCCTAGTAGGTGATTTTTCTGTACAGAATAAATATGTGGATTATTAGAATTTCTAAGCAATTTCCATTGCATAGAAATTCTTAAATCTACTTTTTACAAATTTATCCTATCACAATTTTATGCTATTTTCAATAAAATATTTATTAATTTATTATAAAATGAAAGAGATAAGATTTTTAGTCTTACCCCTTTCATTTTATTTAGACATAACTTCACATATTAAATTACTTAACTCTGTTGGATTTTCAATATTTAAACCTTCAATTAATCTTGCTTGAGCATATAATATTTGAGTATATTTCTTTAATTCATCTTTATCATTTTTATACAAATCTTTTAATTTATTAGCAATTTCATGATTTGCATTAATTTCAAGTACTGTTTGTGCTTTAATATTTTGATTATTATTTGGCATTGCATTTAATGTTTTTTGCATTTCTACAGATATTGCACCTTCACTTGTTAAACATACTGGATGATTTTTTAATCTATGTGTAAATCTAACTGCTTGTACCTCAGAATTTAATGCTTCTTTCATTACAGTAAACATATCTTTGTTTTCATCATTTTCTTTTTTCAATTCTTCTTTTTCTTCATTTGAATCTAAGTCTAAATTATCTGCACAAGCATTTTGGAATGTTTTTTCTTCATATTTATTTAAAACTTGGAATACAAATTCGTCAACATTATCTGTTAAATATAATATTTCATATCCTTTATCTTTTAAGATTTCTACTTGTGGTAATAAATCTATTTTATCTATTGATTCACCAGATGCATAATAAATTGCTTTTTGGTCTTCTTTCATTCTCATTACATATTCTTTTAATGTTACTAATTTCTTTTCTGTTGAAGAATAGAATAATAATAAATCTTGAAGTTTGTCTTTGTTCATTCCATAATCACTATATGTTCCATATTTTAATTGAACTCCAAATACTTTGAAAAATTCTTCATATTTTGTTCTGTCTGATTTTAGCATATTTTCTAATTCTGATTTTATTTTGTTTTCAATATTCTTTTCAATTACTCTTAATTGTCTATCATGTTGTAATACTTCTCTTGATATATTAAGTGATAAATCATCACTATCTACTAATCCTTTTACAAATCCAAAATAATCTGGTAATAAATCTGAACATTTATCCATTATTAATACACCATTTGCATATAATTGAAGTCCTTTTTCATATTCTTTTGTGTAATAATCATATGGCAAATGTGATGGAATATATAATAATGCATCATATTTATATTGTCCTTCTACTGATGAATGTATTACTTTTAATGGTGCTTGGAAATCATTGAATTTTTCTGTGTAAAATTCATTATATTCTTCTTCTTTTATTTCTTTTTTATCTTTTTTCCATAATGGAATCATTGAATTTATTGTTTCTGTTTCAATAACTTTTTCTGTTTCTTTTGAGCCTTCTTTTGTTTTCTCATGTTCTACATCCATTTGAATTGGATATGAAATATAGTCTGAATATCTTTTTATTATCCATTGTATTTTATATTCCTCTAAGAACTCACTATATTTTTCTTCTTCACTGTCTTCTTTTATATGTAATGTGATTTTTGTTCCTACCTCTTTTTTATCACATGGTTCAATTGTGTATCCTTCTACACCTTTTGATGTCCAGCAATATGCTTGTTCACTGTCTATAGATTTACTTTCTACTTTTACTTCATCACTTACCATAAATGCTGAATAAAATCCTACACCAAATTGTCCTATTATATTAATGTCTTCTTTTTTATCGTTTTGTTCTTTGAATGCTAAAGATCCACTTTTTGCAATTGTTCCAAGGTTTTTATCAAGTTCATCTTCTGTCATTCCACAACCATTATCTGTTATTGTTAATGTTCTTTTTTCTTTGTCAATATCAATTTTTATTTTTAAATCTTCTTTATTTATTTTTAAGTTTTTATCTGTTAATGAACGATAATATAATTTGTCCATTGCATCACTTGCATTTGAAATTAATTCTCTTAAAAATATTTCTTTATTTGTATATATTGAATTTATCATTAAGTCTAATAGTCTTTTTGATTCTGCCTTAAATTGTTTATTACTCATTTTAAATTCCTTCTTTCTTTTTTATCTTTGGTTATTATATCACTTATTTTAGCAGTGTCAATAGTAAAGTGCTAATTTGTAAAAATTATTTTTATTTCTTAAGAAAGTATGACTTTTTTATTATATAAGAAACTTTTAATTTCTCAACAAAAAGAACTCCTATTATGGAGTTCCCTTTGTTTTTAACAAACTATTTTACTATCTTTGGCAAATTTTACAACCTCTCGCCAAATGTTTTCACACTCAATTTCGACAGACCATGCTTTACAATACATTTTTAAAGGATTTTCATATTTTCCCTTTATATTGTACAAGCCTTTTCCTCTTGGTATAATTTCAATTTTTTCTTTTGAATCATAATACTGCCAATTTCCACTATCGAAAATTAAATAAATTTTTCCACTTTTGGCTACCAATACTTTAGTAACTTTATTGTTCTTAACCGTGATTTTTGTATACTGATTTTCCTTTGTAATTTCAAATGTCCGTTCTACATTTTTCAGCATCATATAACACATTCCTTTCTTTTCATTTGTTAAAATTTTATACAAGCTCTATGTTTATATTATATTCATGTATTTGTTTAAATATGACTAAATTTATTTACATTTTCTTTTTATTCTTTCTAATTCATTTTGAGTTATATCTGCATATTTTAAAATTTTTTCATCATCTTCATTATTAAGAATCATATTTTTTACAATTTTCATAACTGCTTCTTTTATTAATTTTTGTCTTTGCTTTTCGTCATTTCTTTTTATTCTTTCTATCCATTCATCCATATCATTTTTCTTCCTTTCTTCTATTAATTCTAAAATTTCTTCTCTTTCATTTGGTTTTAAAATATCTGATAATATATATAATGTTACTTCCTTCAACCATTCTATTTTTTCTTCATCTTTTGTTTCTTCTATTATATCTATAATAAATTTTTTTAATGTCCTACTATCTTTTTGATTTTCCATCAACATCATTATTCCAATTCTACTATTATTCCTTTTTAATTCTTTTTCACTATATTTTTTTGAATCTATTAATTTGTATTTTACATTAATTAAATAATCTGTATATTCTTTTTCTCTAGGAATTTGTGTATCAGCAAAATTCAATGCTATTTTCCAATCTTTTTTTCCTGTATATAAAACAATTGGAACTATAATTGGATTTTCATATAATTTCATTTTTCTTTCTTCCTTTATTTCTTCTATTAATTCATCACAATATCTTAAGATTCTTCTTGGCATATTTTTATCTATTTTTGATTGTTGTTCTACCAAATAATAAACATCTTTATTTTTGTTCTTATATACAATATCTGATTCTTTAGATTTATATTTTTGAGTTATAAAACTATTTTTATACTTCTCTAATTCATTTGGCTTTATTTTTAATTTTAAAAATTGGCATAAAAAAACTGCCATTTCTTTTTCGTCACTTAATATTTTTTTGAATATTTTGTCATTCTTCTTGTCTACTCCTCCCATTGATACAATTTTAACATCATTTAACTGCAATATATCTTTGTACAATAACAGGTCTTCGTATAAAATACTATTTTCTTTCAATAGGCTTTCACCTCTTTTCTACTTTATATTTGATTATTTTTATTTGAATTTTAAATAGTTTGAATAAAAAAATATATATATTAAAATTTTTGAATTAATACTAGTATATTATCATGGACTATTCTAGTTGTCAATATTATAAGCAAAAAAATAGGCTGATACAGAATTTTAGTTTTCTGCTCAGCTTTCAATTTATTTATTTCCATTTTGTAAATATTCTACATATTCTTCTAAACACATATTAAGTTCATTCATTCTTTTTGCATTTTCTTCTCCAACATATCTCCAATGCCAAGATTCATATGCTATTTTTGTTTTATCTTCTTTATCTTCTGGATATCTTAAAATAAATCCATAATTTTCTGCATTTTTTAATAGCCATTTGTATTCAGATGTTTTGGCAAATGAATTGTCAACATAATTAAAATCTACTGCTAATCCTAAATTATGATCACTTCCACCTGGCTTATTAATATATTCTAATGTAAGCTTGTCCGCTTCTTCTTGTGTTTTTCCTTGTTTTAAGTATTTTTGAACACTGGCATCATATAATTCTTTTTGCCTTTTTACACTTCTATATGTGGATTGACACCATATATTAGTATTTCCAGCTTTTTTCATAGCGTTTATCATATCTTTTAAATATTTTACAGCTCTTGCATCAAATTGCTTTGGGTCTTTTGAATTATCTATATTTGCCAATTCAACTTCAAAGTCTTCAGGTAATAAATTATCATAATTTGCTAATCTTAATTTCCAATCTGTTATTTCTACTTTATTTGTTGTTTGTGTTGAATTTGTACTTGTATTAGTAGTTTGCGTTGGCATATTAATATTATTTGTTTCAGTTGTTGACTGTGATTCTTTTATATCTGTTCCTTTTCCAGATACTTCTATGTTTTTACCTTTTTTATTATTAATAAACATGATTATTAATATTGGAATGGCTATTACCATAAATACCTTTTTTTTATTTAATTTTGGTTCTTCCATTCTCTTTGCTTTTTTTCGGCGTTTTCTATTTTTGTTATTTCTATTATTGCTATTATATTGTGGTCTATAACTTACAGTTTTTGCACTATGTTTTGAACGATGACTACTTTTTCGCCTATAATTTCCATTTCTATATATATCTTCCATTATAGCTCCTATAAATATATTTTCTTGCCATCATTATAACACTTATTTTCTTATTAATCAAATAAATAAACAGATATAAAAAAATCAATTGCTATACATATTAAAATTGTTAATATAACTATTATTGCTATTTTTATTATTTTTCTTTTAAAACTTTTTGGACTTTTTCTTAAATATATAATTGCTCCAATTAAAAGAACTAGTGGAATAACAAAAGAATGCATAATATCCCATATTTTTGTAATTACTACTTGATATTTTTGTGTAGGGATTTCTGGAGTAGGAACACCATATAATACTCTTATATCATCTTGAGTCATTTGTACTGCAAAAACTTTAGAACATATAGAAAGAAAAAATGCTTCTATCATAATAAAAATTTTCTTTATTTTACCTAATATTTTTTTCATAAACATCCCCCTTTTATTTATTTCCAATCATTTTATATACACATTTATTTTGACTATTATCTTCAAAATTCCATGTATGGAAAGACCCACCTAAACAATATTCCCAATTTTCACATTTTTCACAAGAACTACATTTGGTTCTTTCTTTATTTCTAAACTGTTTATATTTATTATCCCATACATCTTTAAAATTGTCTGTTCTTATATTTCCTTGAATTAATTCTTTCCTTCTAGGAACATTTGGACATACAAACAAATCACCATTATACAAAATACTTGCAACATTAATTCCTGTCTTACAATAAAAATAATGATTTCTAACTTCTTTTTCATATTTTAATCCTAAAAAACTAGGACAACCATATATAAGCTCTAATTTCGAATTTTTTCTTTTTTCTTTTATAAAATTCAGTAATTTTTTTATTTCTTCACCATTTAATAATAACTCATCATTTTCCTTCGCTCTTCCTATTGGGTCCATTGATACAAGTCTCCATGAGTCTATTCCTAAATTCAACATTATATTATATAATTCGTCTAATTGGTTAATATTTTCTTTATGAAATACTGTTGTTACTTGAATATGATTTACAAAATTAGCTTCTTGTAATTTTTTTATATTACTAATTATTTTTTTATAAGATCCTGGTACGCCTCTAAAACTATCATGTGTTTGTTCTAATCCATCTATACTTATAGAAATTGTTTCCATATTAGCTTTTTTTAATTTTTCTACATTTTCATCATTAAGCAATATTCCATTTGTGGTCATTCCCCAACGGAATCCTAATTCATTTGTAGCATATTCCATTACTTCACACAAGTCTTTTCTTACTAATGGCTCGCCTCCAGTAACATTTATTAGTATTTTTGTTGCGTCCATATCGTCAGCCACTTGTTTAAATGCCGCTTTTATTTCTTCTGTTGTTAATTCTCCATCATATTTTTTCTTTTCTGCACTGCTTCCACAATGCTTACATTTGGCATTACAAGTTAATGTACATTCCCAAAACAAGTCTACTAATGTATGTCTTTCATATTCTTGTTCTATATATTTTTTTCTTAAAGTTAATTCTCCTAATTTGTATATTTCTTTTAACATTTCTTCACCTATCCATAAAAAACTCTATCAAACTATTTATATCATATATTATAAATAAATACAATTATTATTTTGAGTTTTCTATTTTATGATATGCTACTGTTTTTTCATATTCCTGTTAATGCTGATATTGTTACTCCTGCTAATATTAACATTACTATTATTGTTACTGCTAATGCGATTAATGTTACTCCTTATGTACCAAAAAGAGGAAGCATGTACTTCCTCTTTTCAATATTATTCATCATCACCATATTTCTCATCATATTCTTGTTGAGCTTCAACTGCATTTAAAAATGCAACTTTAGCTTCTTCTACTGCAAGAAATGCTAATGCAATTGATTGATCTACATATTCTAATTCATCATCAATATATTTTGTTTTCTTTCTTCTTTTTCCATATATAATACCTCCTAAATTTATTTGATTATTATATATTATAGCTTTATGAATTAATTATGAACTCATTAAATATTTGCATATACAAAAACTGAGGTAGAAAACTTTTAAAGTTTTCCACCTCAACTATTGACATAGAAACAAAAATTATTTAATAAATAGTTCATCATCTTTGCAATCTACTGTAATTGTTGTATTTGGTAAAATTTTATTTGCTAAAATATTTTTTGCAATTAATGTTTCAAGTTTCTTTTGGACAAATCTCTTTAATGGTCTTGCACCATAAACTTCATCATATCCATTATTAATTAAATAATCTTTTGCTGATTGTGTAACATTTAAACTAATATGTTTATCATCAAGTCTTCTTTCCAAATCTTTAATTAATAAATCTAATATTCTTCCTATTTCTTTTTTCTGTAATGGTTTATAAAATACTATTTCATCTAATCTGTTCAAGAATTCTGGTCTAAAGCTTTGTTTTAATAATTTTCTTACATTTTCTTTTGCTTCTTCAGATATTTCTCCATTTTCTTGAATTCCGTCTAATATATAACTTGAGCCTAAGTTTGAAGTTAATATTATAATTGTATTTTTAAAGTCTACTGTTCTTCCTTGTGAATCTGTAATTCTACCATCATCAAGTACTTGTAACAAAATATTAAATACATCTGGATGAGCTTTTTCTATTTCATCAAATAAAACTACTGAATATGGTTTTCTTCTTACTGCTTCTGTTAATTGTCCACCTTCTTCATATCCAACATATCCTGGAGGTGCACCAATTAATCTAGATACAGAGTATTTTTCCATATATTCACTCATATCTATTCTTATCATATTATGTTCATCATCAAATAAACATTCTGCTAATGCTTTTGCAAGTTCTGTTTTACCAACACCTGTTGGTCCTAAGAACATGAATGATCCTATTGGTTTACGTGGATCTCCAATTCCTGCTCTTGAACGCATTATTGCTTCAGATACTTTTTCTACTGCATCATCTTGTCCAATTACTCTCTTATGCAATAATTCTGGTAAATGTAGGATTTTTTCTCTTTCACTTTCCATTAATTTTGTAACTGGTATCCCTGTCCATCTTGAAATAATTTTTGTTATCTCATCTTCTGTTACTTTATTTCTTAATAGACCATCTTCTTTTCCTTTTTCAGATAACTCTTCCTCTGCTTTTAATTCTTTTTGTAATTCTGGAAGTTTACCATATCTTAGTTCTGCTACTTTTCCTAAATCATATACTCTTTCTGCTTGTTCTATTTGTGCATTTACTTGTTCTATTTCTTCACGTAATTTTTGTACTTTAGAAATTGCTTGTTTTTCATTTTCCCATTTTGCTTTCATTCCATCAAATTTTGTTTTTAATTCTGCTTTTTCTTTTTTGATGTCTTCTAATCTCTTTTTAGAAATTTCATCTGTTTCTTTTGAAAGAGCTGTTTCTTCAATTTCTAATTGCATTATTTTTCTTGATACTTCATCAAGTTCTGTTGGCATTGATTGCATTTCTGTTTTTATCATTGCACAAGCTTCATCTATTAAGTCTATTGCTTTATCTGGTAAAAATCTGTCTGAAATATATCTGTGTGATAATGTTGCTGCAGTAATTAATGCATTGTCTGATATTTTAACTCCATGATATACTTCATATCTTTCTTTTAATCCTCTTAATATTGATATTGTATCTT